>LWDU01033364.1_pt1 | contig 49227 bp, 33 predicted proteins | sample 727161 | NCBI WGS metagenome assembly LWDU01 (sample SAMN04566230, study PRJNA314399) | hydrothermal vent metagenome | isolation source: deep sea hydrothermal plume seawater | place: Mexico: Gulf of California, Guaymas Basin | collected 2004-07-11
TTGGATGTGGAGCGGCCATGACCGGATCGCGGCCCGTGATCGATTTTATGTTTATCGATTTTATCAATGATGCCTTTGGAGAAATGATTAACCAAATTGCTAAAATGCAGTATATGAGCAGTGGCCGTATTCAGATGCCGATTGTACTGCGGGGATGTGGAGGGATCGGTCATTCAGCTGCCACCCATCATTCCGGACTTTATCACTCGATTTATGCGCATATTCCGGGTCTGCGAGTGGTCACTCCGGCAACGCCTTATGATGCCAAAGGGCTGTTTGCCCATGCCCTAAAATCAACCGACCCAGTGTTGTTTTTGGAACATCGTGAGTTGATGACCTGTAAAGGCCCTGTCCCAGAAGAATACTATGAAATCCCATTTGGGAAAGCGTGCGTCGTTCGAGAAGGCACGGATGTGACCGTGGTTGCGGTAGCACTGATGGTCCAGCATGCACTTGCTGCAGCAGGCCAGTTATCCGCAAACAAGATTTCAGTGGAAGTGGTTGACCCCCGCACAGTTTCGCCGCTGGATACGCAAACCATTTGTGAATCAGTTGCCAAAACTGGGCGGCTGCTCATTGTGGATGAGGCGTTTCAGCCCTGTAGCATTTCCGCTGAAATCGCAGCAGCCGTCGCGGATCAGGGTTTTGATAGCCTCGATGCTCCCATCAAACGCCTCACCGGCACGTTTAATCCCACTCCCTATGCACCCACCCTGGAAAATGAAGTTGTCCCTCATATTCCCGATATCGTGCAGGCAATTCAGGACTTGCTGCAGGAATAGAGCCCTCGGCTATGGAAAGGTACGGATTTTTGAAATATGGCGATTGAGATCACAATTCCCCGTCTCGGCTGGTCGATGGATGAAGGTATTTTTGTCCAGTGGCTCAAGAATGACGGTGATATGATCACTGCCGGCGATATGCTATTCGTTATTGAAGGTGACAAAGCAACTCAGGAAATCGAGTCATTCGATTCCGGAGTCCTTTGCATTCCGGAGGGAGTGGCCGTGGAGGGAGACGTCGTACAGGTTCGCCAAGTCATAGGATTTTTGTTGGCCGAGGGTGAAACGGCACCCGCGTACCAGCCCATTACGATTGTGGCTAGCGACCCGGCAGCGCCGACGGCCACGGTAGCAACGGCAGCCGAATCAGCCGATTATGACCAATCGTCCAATCCGGTTGTTACGTCCTCACGTACGGTTGCCACACCCCGAGCGCGGCAGACAGCCCGCAACCTTGGAATCGACCTGACGGGGATCATTGGTAGTGGCCGTGCCGGGCGGATTCGAGAACGAGATGTCATCGCTCAGGCCAACCAGCTACGACAACAGACGCCGGCAGAGCCAATTTCGACGGTCAGCGGGCGCCTACAAACACTTACGGCTCACCGCAAAGTCATTGCGCAGCGGATGCGGGCCAGTGCTATGCAAACGGTCCCTGTCACGCTGCATACCAAGGTGGAAGCCTCTGCACTGGTTGAATTTCGAAAATCGCTTCAAGGTACGGACGCCGCACCAACCTATAACGATATTCTGGTCAAGTTAACTGCCGCGCTGTTGCCCCAGTGTCCTGAACTCAATGCGTGCTGGACGATGCAGGGGGTATATCTGTACGACGAAATTCATCTGGCAATCGCCATCGATACGCCCGCCGGCTTAGTGGCACCCGTGATCCGTAATGTGCCGGAGTTAACGCTGGACGAGGTATCTCAGCAATCGCGTAATTTCACTGCTGCGGCGCGGACGAGCACTTTAACATCCTCGCAGCAAACCGGCGGCACGTTTACCGTGACCAATTTGGGGATGTACGGCATCGACCATTTTACACCGGTGATCAACTCATCGCAGTCAGCGATTTTAGGGATCGGCCGCATTCGTGATGAGCCGGTGGTACGGGACAATAAGGTAGTAGTGGGGAAGGTATTGTCGCTGAGTTTGACGTTTGATCATCAGGTTCTTGACGGTGCGGCAGTGGCCCGCTGGCTGGAAAAGTTATCAGCCGCGATCGGAAATCCGGGGGATGCATTGCCGTAAAAGAACGGATTGTTAGTCGGCGATGACTTGGCACGATCGTATTTACCGATTGCAAGCGGTCGCCGTTTGACGTCGTCTAGAATTCGTGGATGATGTCGAAGCTTAGCGTGATTTGGCTGTCTTTGCTGAAATCAACAAACGGCCGCTCCACTCCGTTGACTATCGTGTTGGACCAATCCCAACGTAGTTCAGGGCGAATCAAGAATCCTTTGCTGGCCCTAATGTTAGCACCCAACGTGATGTTCGCGTACTGGCCGCCCTCAAAAAGATCTTGAATCGGCACGCCCATGATGCGGGAGTTGCTTTCGTCGTAAAACCATTCCACTCGCAAACCAGCATCGATTTTTTCGTTGATGTCGTATATGAAATAATGGGCAACTCCATACCACTTGGCCTGCTTGAATGTTCCGGCGGAGACGTTACTTAAACCGTTTTCTGCGATGCCGAACGTCGCTTGGGCACCATATCCTAATCGGCCCGATACTTCCCGCTCAAGTCGTAACGTCATGATCGTTAATCGATCGGATGTTGCTGTATCGTCGCCCGCATGGATGTTGAATTCGAAATGTCCGAACTCGGAGGTTTGTTGTACACCGGCAAGTAACGAAATCTGATTGTTGTCGTCCGTTAAATTGTCCCAGCCGCGTGTCAGTCCGAGTTGGAAGGAACTCGACGCGTCAAGTTGTTTTGTTGCCACCAAGCCAGTGTGGGTACGGGGTGTGCCGAATAACATTCCCAGTGAATGTGAAGAGAAAAAGTTCGAGGCTGACATAACCGATTCACCACTCAACGGTGAATAGAAATGCCCCGCTTTAATTCCTAAGCCGCCGGCAATGGGAGTTTCAGCGTCAATGTAGAATTGAGGCATCGCGAGACCATATAACGCGGCAGACCCCGCTGAGTTAAAACGAGGACCGTTACTGCTGTTCCAATGCGGAGTGCCGTCTCGATTGGTCTCCAATCCTTGGGCCATCGTGTAAAAATAGTCAGAGCCGTAAAGAATGTCCAAGCGTGCGTTGGCACTCCAGTCTTCTTTCGCCGGTGCCAAATCCGTTTCCGCGATTATATACAGTTGGTTCATCAAGTATTTGTTGGCCTGGTCGTTGAAGCCTGTCGGCAAATTCGATCCGTTCACTGGTTCGCTAGGGCTTCCGGTATAACCATGCGTTACCCAGCCTCTAAAGGAAATGCCAGTGTTTTCAATGGATCGACTCGCGCGGTTGCCGTAGTTCTCTACGTTGCGTAAATGCTGTAACGCAGAGTCTTGGAACGTAACGAGTTGATTCTCCGCCGTAGGCGCTGCTGGATACGGTGATGCCGCAAATTGCTGGGGGTAACCAGGTTGGCTAAATTGCGCTGTGACACTAGAACAAGTGAACGCGATGGCACACCACAATAGCGTGGTTTTGAGTTTGAACATGATCGTTCGTCCGATATTCGGTAAATTACGAAAGTGTATAGATCCGTATATCTATCCATATCGGTACAATTGATATAAGAAGTTCAATTGTTAATAAAGAAAAATGTTGGGGTTAAAGGTGATGGTTGCTGAATAGTTCCAGCACCCATAAACTAAAGTTTATATTATTCGGATACGTAATTCCGATCCCATGCCGTGCTCAACACGTTTAATCTGCACTTTGCCATCTCCTAGAAGATCAATCCTAACCGATGAATTACAAGAATATAATTATTGGCATCGTGTTACCGCTTGCAATATGGCTCCTTGCGGGTTTGCTGGTCATGGGAATTTTGAATTCATCTTCACCCGTAACCATTAGTGCAGGTGAAAGTAAACTTGCCCCTCTAGTGTCCGTTCAGGCGGCAACCAAATTTGAGTCAACGATGACGGTGCAAGCAGACGGAGTTGTCGTCCCCTTTCGCGAAATTCAACTAGCCGCTCAAGTCGCAGGACGCATCGATCACAAGTCGGAAAATTGTCGCGCTGGTCGCCATGTTAAACAAGGTGAAGAGTTATTTCGCATCGACCAACGTGACTATCAATTGGCGAAGCAGCAATTAGCCAGTCAGCAGCAACAAGCAGAAATTGATCTGGAACAAGTCACCTTAGATATCATCAAAGCGGGTGATTTATTGAAACTCGCAAATGATGACTTGGATTTGCAAATCAAAGAGTACGAACGCTTAAAGAACTTACGTGCTCGAAATGCGATCACCGATGCGGATGTTGAACGAGGTCAACGCGGTGTGATCGCTGCACAAAACGTAATTGTAAAAAACACAGCCGATCTCGATTCCGCTCGCAAACGCGAATATCGTCTCAAGAGCAACAAAGAATTACTCAACATCCAAATGCAAAAAGCAGATCTCGATTTAGATCGCGCGATTGTGACATCGCCTGTCGATGGCGTGATTGTCCAAGAACTAGTCGAAACTGATTCTTTCGCGCAGCGTGGTTCGACGCTCGTGGTTATCGAGGACACGCAACGGGCTGAGATTCGAGCAAACCTAAAAATGGATGACCTGATGTGGGTTCTTGATGGGCAACCCGAAAGTGCAAATGGCACTCAGAACTACACATTACCGAGTCATCCGGTGACGGTTACCTATAAATTTTCTGGCAAACGTCCACTGACGTTAACTTGGCAAGGCCGGTTAGATCGATTTGATGGTCGTGGATTGGACACTTCCACTCGTACCGTTCCTATTCGAATTGTTGTGGATGAACCTGACACGGGTGCGCTCAATGGCCTCGGCAACTTGGTGCGAGGTATGTTTGTGGAATTGACGATTTCCGTTTTCACTCCCGATTCGATGGTGCTCATTCCCAAACGGTCACTAACGACGTCCAATCAAGTATACGTGGTGCGAACATCTGGCCAACCAGCGGGCGAATCATCAGAGATTAACGGCATCTATAGTGTTGCTGAAAACGTAATTCCTTTGCGAGACAATAAAAATGACGACGGTGATTTTTGGGTAATTGATACGAATGCCTGTGATCTTAAAGTGGGTGATTGGATCGTGACACAGAGAATGTTTGGCTTGCCTGTGAATGACTCGGAAAAATCTAAAGTACGTATTCGCACCTCAGATTAACCTCGGTTAGATTCCGTTGGCCGTTAAGGCCGTGTTGTTCTGTGAAACCGCAGCGAGCGACAGTAAAAATGACAAAAGGCGAAGATTAAGTGATTAGACATCTGATTTCATGGGCCATCGACCGCAGCGCAGCAATGAATGCGTTGATGATTGCGACTATTTTCGCAGGGCTTTTTAGTTTTGGTGTTATGCGGCGGGAAATATTCCCGGAATTCGAACTGGATTTTATTCTCGTGACTGTTCCCTATCCCGGAGCCTCACCGCAGGTTACCGAAGAGGGGATTTGCCAAAAACTTGAATCAGCTATTCAGCCGATTGCCGGTATCAAGAAACTCACATCCGTTGCCACTGAAGGCATTGGATTTGCTGTTGTTGAGTTAAACCCCGGTGAAGACGCGCAGAAGATTCTCAATGAAATCCGCAGTGCTGTGGACCGCATACCGAGTCTTCCTGAACTCGCCGAAAATAAAAATGTCAGCCAAATTACCATGCGCAATCCCGCAATCCGTGTGGGGATTCTGGGACCACCCGACAGCGAAAGCGAAGAAGCCGAGTTGGAGTTGCGAAACTTGACGGAAGAAATCCGCCAAGAGTTAATGGCGCAAAAGCCAAACAAAAAATCTGGTATTGCTGGTCTCATGCAATACTTCACAACCAATGTGGAGCAAGCGGTTGTATCGCAAGCTGATATTATTGGAGCTAAGCCTTTTCAGATTGATGTTGAGATCAGCGAGCGGGATTTGCGGCAATTCGGTTTAACGCTAAAGCAAGTCGCCGCAATAATTCGCAGTGAAAATATCGATGTTCCCGGCGGCGTATTGCGTTCGGAAGTTGGAGATGTATCGTTACAGGCTAATAGTAAGGTTCTGACAGGCGTCGAAATTGCACAGTTACCACTTGTGCGTTCCAAAGGTGAAGTGGTGTTGCGAGTGGGCGATATCGCGACGGTAAAGGATGGGTTTGCCGATGTCGATTCGATTGACCGAGTTAATGGTCGACCCACCCTTGTTCTATCTGTTATGAGGACGCCATCGGAAGATCTGTTGCATATTACCGATACGGTCAAAGCGTTTGTTGAAAACCGGAACAAAACAATGCCACCAGGTTATGAGTTAGCGATCTGGTTTGACCAATCTGAAATGGTTCAAGGTCGGATGGACTTGTTAACACGCAATGGTCTGCAAGGACTGTTTTTTGTGTTCTTGGTGTTAGCGCTGTTTTTAGAATTTCGACTCGCGTTTTGGGTGGCCATGGGGATTCCAATTTCAGTGCTCGGAGCCGGAATTGTATTGATATATATGGGTGCCACGATCAACATGTTGTCACTCTTTGCCTTTCTTCTGGCACTTGGAATTGTAGTAGATGATGCAATTGTCATCGGTGAGAATATATACCGATATCGTGAGAAGGGTCTGCAACCACGTGAAGCGGCAATTCAGGGAACGATGGAAGTGTTACCTGCCGTTACCGCTTCCGTCACAACAACCGTGATCGCTTTTTTACCGTTGTTCTTTATTGCCGGAGTCATGGGTAAATTCTTTGCGGTTTTGCCAACCGCGGTGGTTGCAATGTTGATTATCTCCCTAGGTGAGAGCATGTTTATTTTGCCTTGTCACTTAGGGCATGACGATGGTCCCGTTACACGAATTATCAAATGGTTGTCGTTACCCGCAAAACCGTTTCTGTGGTGTATTGGTAAAGCAAATCAAGCCGCGACTTGGTGCATGCAGTCTGCGATCCACAAAATCTATTTGCCGTCATTACGGCATGCACTTCGTTTTCCACTCGTCCCGATTAGTATCGGAACGGGCGTACTGTGTGTGTCCCTAGCAGTGGTTATGCAAGGTATCACGCCGTTTATATTGTTCCCGAAAGTGGACAGTCCAATGATTAACGCGAAAGTTGTTTTCAGCGATGGCACGCCGGTGGAGGTCACCGATGCGGCGACGCGAGAGCTGGAAGAAGCAATTATTAAATTGTTGGGTGAAGTGTCGCCGGATAAAAAAATATTTAAAGTCATCCATCGTGCGGTGGGCCATACAACAGGCACCGCTCCTCCAGGCCCTCAAGGGCGCACTAATGGATCGTTTGTCGGCGTCGTTGATGTGGAATTGGTGGACAGTGGCTTACGTTCGATCGATAGTTTGACACTAATCAATCGCTGGCGTGAAATGAGCCCAACTTACCCCGATGCCGAGTCTTTGATCTTTTCCGATACCGGTGGCCCCGGAGGTCCAGGAGCTAAGCAAATTGAATTCAAATTGTTGGCTGATGCGAAATACATGGAGGACTTGGAAAAGGCCTCCGAGGAATGCCTTGTATTTTTGCGAGCAAAGCCAGGCGTCTTTGATCTCGATACCGACACCTATATGGGTAAAGAAGAGTTTCGATTTAAGGTTAAGGAAGACGCGAAGGCGATGGGGATTACTTCGTCTCAGTTAGCAGACGCAGTGCGTGGAGCTTACTATGGCGAGGAAGTGATGCGACTACAACGCGGGCGTCATGAAGTCAAATTGATGGTTCGATATCCGGAAAACGAGCGTCGTAGTTTATTGAATTTATCGAATATTCGAGTCCGCGGTAATGACCGAAAAGAACGTCCTATTACGGAAGTCGCAGAAGTCGAAAAGGTACGCGAATACTCTGAACTAAATCGAGTCAATCAATTACGCTCCATCACCGTGTCCGGTGACATCGATTTTTCGAAGGGCGCAACAGCAAATGACATATTTAACAACGATTTGATCGATGATAAACCGTCATTTAATAAATTCTTTGAGGATACGATCAAGAAGAAATATCCGAGTGTGTTCTTGATGTATGAAGGCCAAGCTCAACAACAAGCCGAGACAATAAATAGTATGATTACTGGCTTCATTGTCGCGATGATGGTGATTTTCTTGGTGCTAACATTACAGTTCAAATCCTACGTTCAACCGTTTATTATCATGGCGATCATGCCCTTTGCACTTATCGGCGTAATTTGGGGGCATTACTTATTAACGATTCCGATTACTTTGTTTAGCCTCTGTGGCGTCGTGGCTTTGATGGGTGTCGTAATTAATGACTCGATCGTACTCGTCGACTTTATCAACAAGCGATATGAGCGGGGCGGGGATATTGTCGAAGTTTTACTGGAAGCGGGACGTGATCGATTCCGTCCAGTTGCGCTGACATCGATCACGACGGTTGCCGGGTTGTTTCCAATCTTAACGGAGACGTCGCTGCAGGCTACCTTACTGATCCCGATGGCGGCAAGTTTGTGTTTCGGCCTTGCCGTTGGCACGGTCATGATCTTGTATCTTGTACCGGTGTTCTATCGCATATACATCTGGGTCGGCGATTATTTCCAAAAGGAAATGTTAGGCATGGAAACCACCAGCGTTCAAAGCCCGGCGATTGTGAATTTGGACGGGCAAACTAAGACACCTATAAACCTATAGCGTTTTGATGATGCTGGCGCCAAAGGTGAATCCACCGCCGAAGGCACAGAGACCAAGTTTTTGGTCCGCTTCGATTGAAGGTAGCAGTTCGTGTAGGCAGAGCGGAATCGTACTGCTTGAAGTATTTCCGTGTTGAGCAATATTGCTGAAAACTTGTGGGTTAATGCGATGCTGGATCGCGTCAATGATACGTTGGTTCGCTTGATGTGGTACCACTAAATCAAGCTCATCAACTTGAATCCCATCGCGATCACAAACGCGATTCAAACTGTTCATCATGCACCGTACAGCTTCTTGGAATACTCGGCGGCCTTTCATCTGAATGAAGCCCGCGTTGCGAAACGGGACTGAAAGTGTGCTGCCATCTTCACCCTTGGCCGATAGTTCAGGTCGTTGAATACGCGCAGCAGAACTTTCAAAGTGGTTTTCCCCGTAGAGAATTGTTGCTGTCGTCGCATCACCAAACAAAATCGATGTATCAAAATCGTCGAGGTCCAGTAGTGGCGATAGAATCTCGGCTGTGGTAACAAGCACGCGCCCGTGAGGCGTGCTTTGCAAAAAATCATATCCAGATTGCAATGCGTACAAATAGCCACTACAGGCAGCGCTAATATCATACGCTTGGATCAAAGCCTCTTTTCCAATAGAGAGTTTGTTCAGTATGCGACATGCCATTGAAGGTGTCATCGACATCGGACTAGTTGTCGAGCAAATGACCAAATCAATATCGTCGATCAGTAATCCTTGCTGTTCCAAGACTTGTTGACAAGCGTGCACCGATAATGAAATGGCATCTTCGTTGTTGTCCGCCCAATACCGTTGCCGAATTCCAGTGCGGCGGACAATGTCTTCGCTGGTCATCGGATTGTCGGCACCCAATAATTCTTCATTGGTGACAATACGACTTCCTTTGGCGATCTCTACGGTTGACATGCCCACATCAAACGCGCGATGAGCACGGGATTCACGGGTCAGTACAAGTGTATTCTGTGATTTGCGGCGGTGGAGTATTGGATTCCCGATGGCTTCTTTGACGGATAGTTTAGCTTGAGATCCGCTTGCCGTTTTTAATAGGATCATGTTGGCGCCGACGTTGACTGTATCCCCAACTTCACACAAAATCTCTACGACCTCTCCAGCACTACTACAGGTAATGTCAAATACACTCTTAGTCGCTTCAACAGAGGCAACTACATCACCTCGTTGTAGTTGTTGTCCCAAGGCGACATAGAGCTCGACAATTTCGATCGACTCGTCAGCCGGTCCGGATCCAATTGCTTCGACAAAAGTGTTGCCATCTTTGGGCGCTGATTTCTCTTCCCATTTGAGATCCAAATCTAATAACTCGGCTGCCACAGTCAACGTGCGTTTGAAACTTGGAAGTATGAGAGTTTGATTGGAGAAGTTACAGGGAATATGTGTATCGGATCGAGTGACACGTCGCATGGCAACGGGTAATTTGGCTTTCTCAGCTACGGACGCAATAACTTCCGCACCAAGCCCGCATGTTTGGTTGTCTTCGTGCACGACAATGAGCCGTGCTGTTTTTTCAACCGAAGAAAGTATGAGTTTCTGATCCCACGGTGAGATGCTACGTAAATCAATGACATCCGTCGTGATTCCCACTTGCTCAAGAGCGGTCGCCGTTTGTTCGCAAATGCCGACCGTGTTTCCCCAGCCTACTAGTGTGAGGTCGTGGCCTGATTGAATTTTACGAGCGACGCCGAGCGGCACGAATTGATTGTGAACGTCATCGGACGTCGATTTATCGGAATCGTTAAGGCAGGTTTTGGGATACATGAAAACGGTGGGGCGTTGAGATAAGAATGCTGCATTGAGAAGTCCAGCAGCGTCGTGTGCCGAACTGGGCATCACAACATCTATACCTGGGCAGTGTGCCAGTACGCTTTCATTGGTTTGGGCGTGGTAGGGGCCAAGTCCTGGTCGATATCCTCCACAGGCGACCATAATAATGACCGGAGCTGACCACTGGCCATCGCTGCGCCAGTGGATCGTGGCCAATTCATTAACGATTTGGTTATAGGCTGTGGGCATGAAATCTGCAAATTGCAGAAAGGCAACGGGGCGTTCACCAGTGAGCGCTCGTCCGATGGATGACCCGATGATGGTTGACTCGGAAAGCGGCGAATTCATCACTCGGCCAGGGAATCGAGTGCTCAAGCCCCGTGTTACGCCAAACACATCTCCCTTGGGATCTTCGATGTCTTCGCCATACAAAGTTACGCTGGGGTCGACAAGCAAGTGGTTCAAGAGCACCTGTCGCATCGCGTCTTTCATGTTGAGCATGCTAGAGGTGTCTGTGGCATCACCCTGTTCTCCAAAGGTCTCCTTTGTAGGGTGTGTTAGTTCAAGGGGATGTTGGATACAGGCGTCAAAGGCAGGAAGTGCATCTTTGGCTTGTAGTGCTTCTTCTTCGGCGGCGGCAACCTGGTCATCAACTTGAGCGCGAATCACTTTTAATTCGGCGGTCGTCATGCCATAAGCAGTTAAATGTTCTTCGAGGTTTGTTATGGGATCACCATGCAACTGAGCTTCCGCTAAATCTTCCTCGCTGCGATAGATAGAATGGTCATCGGCATTGGTGTGACTGCGGAGGCGTTCCACTCGCATAACAATCATCGCCGGTTTACGATGCTCTCGCATATCGGCGACAACTTGGCCAAACACTTTATCGGCAAACAATACGTCCCGCCCATCAACATAATGAATTGGCAAACCGAACAGATCAATGGCTTGGCCATCGGCGCGTGAAAAACAAGTTTGACCTTCGGTGTTGGTAGAAATTGCCCAGCGGTTGTCCTGCACAATGAACAACACCGGTAGGTCGGACCGTACAGCTTCAGCCACTCCCTCTAACCACTCTCCTTGTTGAGTCGTGCCGTCGCCGACGCCACAGTAAACAATGGGATGGTTATCTTGTTCTTTTACGGCGGCAGCGACTCCGGTAGCTTGCAAGGCATTGTTCCCCGTAGGCGTTACCATGCTGAGTACATTGAGTTGCGGGTCACTGAAAAACGCTGACATGCGGCGGCCACTACCGGGTGCGTATTCGTTACACAGCAAGTTGTCGAAAAACGTTCGCGGTGAAATTCCTCGTGCAACAAGCAGAGCTCGATCGCGATAATGGCAATGTAACCAGTCCTCGGGAGTTAAATAGTCGGCAAGTGCGGCGGTTGCTTCATGGCCGGCACCGGATAGATGAAAAAACGCTTCGCCACGGCTTGCGATCTGCTGCTCAACGCGATCGATCTCTCGGGCAATGAGCATTGTGCGATATAGTGTAAGCAGTTTATTGCGGTTCATCTTGCTCTATACTCGAAAAGGAATGTGTTCAAAGAATTGCTTCTTTTAAACTGTCCAAATTCTAACGAATAGCGCTATATTAATGCACTACGAATATAGGTAAATCAATGTGCAATCCTAGAATGCACCCATCTTTTTTGGGGCAATGATGCACTTTTACAGCAGAGAATGAGGTCGTCGTCGCTTATCGATGGCACTCGTAGGTTCTATTTGATATCCAGCAAACGCGTGGCTTCTTTGAGCAAGAAATCGGTGTCCATAAACGGTTCATAATTGATATCCTGCCAGCGTACAAAACCGTCCCCATCAACGATAAACGTACCGTGCAAAGGCTGCTCCTCGAAGTCATCATGCACTCGATATTCTTTGAAGATCTCAAGTTTTGGATCATTTACAATAGTGAACGGAAGCTTGCCATCAAAGTGCTTAATCGATTGCTTGAGATTCTCATCGTCATCAGAGCTGATCGCTAAAACATCAAAGCCAGCAGCGGTGAATTTGCCATAGTTGTCGATGACTTTTTGCAACTGTTCTGCACAGGCTAGGCAGCCATGACCGAGGTAGAAAACAACGATCGTTGGTTTTCCGTTGAACTCTTTGACGCTTGAAAACTTACGATTGCGGTGATCTCGCAGCATGAATTCCGGGGCTGGTGAGGGTTGCCAGCGAAAGGGGCCCAGAGTATCAAGGTCCGGTCGGTTGCCGATGTCGTCGCGCACTTTGAGCTCTTGTTTCCATTGGCCATCGCATCCCAGATCAGCGGCAATTGCGGTGATCCGAGCAAACACTGGTGACTGCATATCGATCGAACTCGAGATTGCTTGTAATTCTTTAAATGCGGTTTGTGCTTCTTTTGCTTTTCCAGCGGTATGTAGAATCTCGACTTGTAGTGCCAGCGGTTGAACTTCTTTGGTATGTGATTTGACGTGAGCGGCGGCGGCTTTAATAGCGCCGTCGGTGTCTCCGCTGGCTTGTTGACATTTAGCAATCGTCATGCGGTCAATGGAACCAGCTTTACGTAACAGTTCAAGCGCTTTTTCGTGTTCCCCATTTTTCAAATGAGTGTAACCGTTTAACGCGGCAATGGCTTGCTCACAGTCGCGGACCTTTTTATCCCAAGCGCGGCGGGCATCAGTTGTAGCCTTGGTAATCGCTTTATTCTTGTCGGCTTCTTTCTTCTTCGTATCTTTTGCTTGTTCGGCTTCCGCTTTGGTCTTGGCGGTTTCGCCAGCCTTATCTTGCTCCGAGCTGTTGTGGTTCAGTAAGGTTTGCAACTCTTTTTTGAATGCGTCGGTTTGCGTGGTTTGTCCAAGCATGGCATGAGCGATGCCGACATACTTTAGGCGTTTAACTTGTTCAGCTTCAATCGATGTCGGTTCCAGCACGGCGGTGTTAGCAAGAGTAATCATGTCCTGCCATCGTTCGTACATGTAGAGTGTCGTGAACAGGCGAGCTCGACCGTAATAAGAACTGCTGCCACGTCGCGCAAGTGTGTTGTATTTGGGGTGCCGTGGTAAAGTGGTAAGGTTTTGGGCTAGAGCGATTGCGTCTTCAACTCGGCCAATATTCAATAAGTTGCGGGTACACCATTCGTTGTTATGAGCATAGTTGTGAATTTGATCAGGCAGTACGCGATCACGCATCATGTGTGAATGGTCCACTCGCGCGGATGCTTCTTGTTGCCAAACGGCATCATCGTAGCGTTTGACTCGTGAGAATATGTGTCCGGGCATGTGCCACATGTGGGCAATCCCAGGTGTACTTTGACCACATAGAATTGCGGAATTCAAGGCGAGCGTCGGTTTCTTGTAATCCCATAAGTGAATGCGATAGTGGTGACTAGGATGCATGGGGTTTTGTTCGAGGATCTGCCCGATGATTGCATCCAAGGCCACATAACTAGCAGTGCCACCGGACTGGCTGCGGTTACTGTACATCATTATCGCTAGAAAGGCCTTGGCCTCTAGGTGGTCTGGATAGTCGATGCAGAGTTGTTCCAGCTTCTTAATGTAAGCATCTGCCCGCTCTTTTTTCTTGGCCGGATCTGCTTTCAGGTACGCTGACAGCGAATCAATAAAGCGACGTTCTGCATCGGTAATTCCTTCGGTCAACTTGGTAGCTTCTTCCATGAACACTTTGGATCGTTTGGTATTGGACTTATTCGCCATGGCCATTCCCCAAAAGGCCATTGCGCATTTAGGGTCAAGTTTGTGGACTTGTCGAAATGCTCGTTCCGCCTCTAAATTCCAAAATCCGTGTAGAGCCGAGATCCCTTGGTTGAAGAACTTCTGAGCGAGTTCACTTTGCGTTGTTACTGGGAAATCAACATTTGCCATTCCAGGAATAAGATATGCCTGTTGACGAGGACCTTCGTTAAATGCGGCGCCATGATACGAGTGTCCAGATAAGGGGCCCGCGGTATTGTCTTCATTCTCCTCCGTGGCCTTTGCGCCTTCTGGAGCGTCACCGGTGTCGGCTGAAACTTCTTTTTCAGGTTTACTGTCGTCCGATTTCGGTTCTTGTGCAATTAATGAGGTGGCACAGAATAGTAAACAACTAAGCAAAAAGAATTTTGCATGGATTGAAGTCATTGAATTTCTCGGTAGGTAATGTTGAAGTTTATTTGACCAATCAATGTTGACTAGAATTGTAATGTTTTTAGTGCTGAGCGTAAACAATCGTAGTTAAGTGGGGTGGTGCCTCGTCCTCTGAAAGAGGGGTTAATCGATGCCTACAACTAATTCTTGGCTATCGAATACAACGAGATCGCCGTCGATAAGTTTCTTGCGGCGAGCTGTACAAGTTTCACCATTAAGTGTCACCAATCCACTTTGGATGATGTATTTAGCTTGGCCACCAGATTCAACGAGCTTCATGAGTTTCAAAAAATGGTCGAGGCGAATTGTAACCTGAGGTGGTTGTGACGCGTCTTCTGTGGGATTGGAGTCAGTCATATTGGTATGTGGAACCAGAGTTTGCAGGTGAGATTTATTTTATTTTGAACGTTGCTACGACTGGATAGTGGTCACTGACATCACGTTCGTGACTGGGAATTGAATAAAAACCGTTGAAGTGATCGGTATCCTGCTTACCTTTGATAACCAGTTGTTTCACAGTTTTAATACTACTGAAAATTAAATCGTGCTCGCTTTCGGTGTCAGCTAATAATGCTGGACTGACGAGCAGGTGGTCAAATTGCTTCCCAGCCAGATGGGTTGGTCGTTGAGCGGAGGGCAGCTTCAAATGTAAATCAAAGAGCGACGAATTATTTGGTAATCCCGTTGTGCCACAAAGTAGTGCTAGGTCATCGCCGGCTGAGACATTGTCGCAAACACACGAGGTATTAATATCGCCAATTACGATTACGTTTTTATTGTTGTTAATCATCGGTTTTGTCCAATGTTGCAATAGTCGGCATTGCCGCAAGCGAGGTGCGGCTCCACGCTCGCCGGCTCGTAAGTGTACGTTGCAAATGGTTAAGGTCTGATGGCCGGTGGGTGTCGTCCAGCGAAAAGTGGCAAACAGATGTTTGGAAAGGTTGTAGTACTGTTTACTGTCGTACATTGTTTTAGTTTGTTCGCGACGTTCGCATTTTTCGAATCCGCTGGTGTACAAAAATGCGACGTCTTGTTCGGTGAACGTATCGCGGCCTTTGATAAAGGCAACCTGATACTCGAGGCCATGTTTGGTCTTGAGTATATCCGCAAGTTCCTGCACTACTTTTTCATTTTCGATTTCTTGTAGTGCGAGAATAGTTGGTTTCATTTCTGCAATGACTCGCGCTACCTCGTCTCGTTTCCAGTTCCAATCAGCAGCGGTTGGAGCGGATAGTTTCTTAGCGAGTGGTGATTTGTTGTCACTTTGATCATGGTCGAAAAACCACTCTAGATTCCATGTCGCGATCTTGATCTCCGAGGGAGCTTGATCGGCGGCCGAGCTCAAAAAACAGGAAAAACTGGTTGCCGTGAAAATGGCAAGTGTCAGTACAGTTTGAATAGATGTTCGCATGGTATTGATTTTAAATGCGTCAGGCTATAATAGGGCAACAATATGACAACCGATACTAAAAAGAGTTGGTTGGCATGGATGCGATAAGATAACAGTATACTCTTATATGGTGTAAATGGAGTATAGGAAGTACATCAAGTACAGGTTACTTTTCAAATGGCCCCAAAATTTGTCAGCGGGGCTTGAGGAGATTGAGTGGATTACGCAATACCATTTAACAAGCCGTTTCGCAGTGGGAATGAACTGGACTACGTGTCACAAGCTGTCACGGCGGGGGATATCTCTGGAGATGGTGAATTTGCAAAGCAGTGCTCAGCGCTGCTCGAGACACAATTTGGTATTAAGAAGATATTGCTAACGCCGTCTTGTACCGCCGCGCTTGAGATGTCCATCATGATATTGGGGATTGGTGCTGGCGATGAGGTGATCATGCCGTCGTTCACATTCGTTTCCACTGCCAATGCTGTGGTGCGTGCCGGAGCGACTCCTGTGTTTGTAGATGTTGATTGCCGCACTCTTAATATTGACCCCGCTTGTATTCGAGCGGCGATCACTGAGCGAACTCGTGCGATAATTCCAGTGCATTATGCGGGCGTGGGTTGTGACATGGATGCAATTATGGAGATTGCCACCCAAGGCAATTTGAAAGTCATTGAAGATGCAGCTCAAGGGGTCAATGCGTTTCATCATTCTCAGACACTCGGAGCAATTGGCGACTTAGGAACCTATAGCTTTCATCAGACCAAAAACTTTAGTTGTGGCGAGGGCGGAGCGTTGTGTATCAACGATGATACATTGATTGAGCGTGCGGAGATTATTCGAGAAAAGGGGACCAATCGCAGCCAGTTTTTGCAGGGCACTGTCGACAAATATACTTGGGTCGACGTCGGTTCCTCCTATTTACCTAGCGAGTTAACAGCGGCTTTTTTATTAGGGCAACTCGAAGCTGTCGATACGATTACTTCTCAGCGGCGCGAGTGTTATCAACGATACATGCAATCGTTTCAAGGTTCCGCTGAGGCGGGAAAAATGACGCTACCATCGATTCCAGATGCCTGCCGCAGTAATTACCACTTGTTCCATATCCTCGTACCGACGCCTCAACAGCAACAGGGGTTGATCAGTCGGTTAAACGAACAGGGAATTCATGCTGTATTTCATTATGTACCGTTGCATTCCTCGCCGATGGGAATTGCATTGAATAGCGAGCAAGCAGCGTTGCCAGTCACGGAATCATGCAGCGAGCGTCTGGTGCGTTTACCAATCTATCCGGGATTAACGACCGAACAACAAGACCGAATCGTGGCAGAAGTGCAAGCATTTCTATAGTCGGCTGTAAGTGCTAACAAATGCAATTCGCGGGTGAATCACTCATGTAATTGGATAATAGCCAATTGATCGTTGCTTTTCATTCTGATCCACGTGGTGTGTTGATCATCGAGCGAGCGGTCTGGCTGCCACCGCTGAAAATATGATTTCCAGGCAGGGCTCAGTGGCCTGATAGGTGTTGATCCGTAGGGGATTCGTCGCACAAAATATTGTCCAACGCTGGGATCGGAAGCCCAGCGGCTCAACATCTCACTGCCACTTTCAAAACCTAGATCGGCAAGTATCGACTTGTATCGAGGTGAACCTATTTGCCAACCGGCAGGGACAATACGTAAATGTGGATTTGAATTGATTCGTTGTAGCGGGTGACATCCTTCCCATCCGGGCAACGCATCTGGTGACATGCGAATCAACGTGACTGGTTTCTGTAATTCATCAATAACAACTTCTCCCGCTAGTAAATTGCCGCGGTGCACTAAGGTGCTATTTGTCTGAGCTCGTAATAATTGAAAACACTGCCAACTACTTAATATCAGTAAGATAATGGCGGAAAATTGTATGATATTTGCCTTGCCACTTAATGATGATTGCAGTGATGGTTTTACCTCACTCGATCGTACTAGCACTGCAAAAACGATTAATATATAGAACAGCATTGGCATCGCGACTCGCGGAACCAAACGAAAATACGTGAGAAACAGGAATGGGGCTCCCAACAGCAATGCAGTCCATAGTTTTTTAGACAATAGAGGATCGGCCAGCGCGTCACGACCTTGTAGCAGCACAACGGCAAATATCAGTGGCAGAAATGCACTTAACAGCGGTGCGTTGTCTCGCAGATGCCTAATAATTCGCGTCCATAACGATGATGCATCGGCGGTCTTCGCAGCCGCTAGGAAACTTTGAAACGACTGGTTGTTCGCTAATCGTTGATCATGAAGCATCCAATAGTTGCGAATCAATTCATAATCGTCGACTGTCCAATTCGCTGCCTTGGTAACCTCCGCAAGATCCGCGGGGTGTGCGCTCACACGGCCACCGGGCATATCAAACAATTCAGCACGTAAAGAATAAAAACTCATGTACTTTTGCCATGCGGGTGGTCGCGTTAAGCGATCCAAGCCTCGATCGATTGCCACCACGGATAATACCAGCAAGAGATTAATGATAAGTGCACGTTGCAGTTGCTTGGATGTGAAGAGCAGTAACGGTGCGGCGAAAACAAAGCATAACAGCCCTAATTTCCAACGCCAAAGTAATGCCAGAACGAGCAGCCCTAGAATTAACTTTTGATGAGCCCATTTATTCTTATCGAATTGTAGTGGCCGCGACCGCTGTAGTAGCAAAAAGGCAAAGGCGGCGAATTCTAAAGTTAGCGCAGCTTTTGTGAATGTTAACGTCAGCAGTGATTGATAGGCGAAAGCCAAAAAGAATGGAATTAAACAGCTAAGCCATCGCACATGGAATATGGAAACTGCGAGGCAAAACCCAAGCAACGACAACCCTAGGGCTTGAGTTGTAACAAGTAAAATTCCGTACCACGGAACGGCGGGTGCGGCTTGGTAAAGCAAATAAAATCCGTGGTTTAAGGTCCATGATAAAAACGGGACTTCGGCGGACGCTGCGAAGCCGTCGTCTCCGGCGAGGATCATTTGCGCACCTATATCATCGGCGACTTCGTAGGTCACCGGCATGATCCATACAAACAGAAACCCCGCGGCCACTCCGGCTAACAACCAGATTTCTATACGTTCAAGCAGTCGTCGTGATGACGGTCCTGCGAGCGATTCAGAAGTTTCTTTTTCAGTTGTGCGGGAAGGCAAAGGTTAATCTCCGCTAGGCTTCAACTGATGGATCGTTTGGCGATTCAACAGTGGTTGTTTGTCGGATAACGAATCGTGGTCGTCCCCGCACTTCTTCCATAATGCGAATAATATATTCACCAAGCAATCCAATCGCGAACAGCGTTGTTCCGCCAAAGAAGATGATTAATAAAACCTGCGTCATAAAACCGGTATCAGATTTAATATTATCGGTGAAAAAATATTGTAGAACGTAATAGGTTCCTAAGACGAAACTGGCGAGTGCAGCCAGAAAGCCAATCATGCTGATGCATTTCAACGGCAGTGTAGAAACACTAACAACATTGTCAATCATTAGCGTTATGAGCCGTAGAATACCATAGCCACTGTTTCCCGCCACTCGTTGTTGATGTTCAACTGGAACACTCATAATCCGATTTGTCGTTTGGAAAATGAGGGGGTTGATATTGGGATTGATGGTCGAATACTCACTAATAGCAGTCACCAGTGGTCGCCTCATCGCTCTCATCGAGGTGCTGCGAATACCGCGTGGCTTTTTATAAATCACGCGGAACAACACATCCATAATACCACTGCCTAAATTACGCAGTGGATTGTGTTTTTTGTTGTCAAAGGAGGCAATCACACAGTCCGTGTTATCATTGTCAAGCAACGTTTGAATGAGCTTTGGCAGTTCACTTGGAGGTTGTTGCAGATCATCATCGGTTGTCACAATGATCTCACCATGCGTTTGCAGTAGACCACATATTGTTGAGCGATATTGACCGGTATTGAAAACGAGATCTATGCCACGAACGTTTTCATCAGTGGCAGCAATGTTCTGAATCGTGTTCCAAGTATCATCGGGGCTACAGTCATTTACCAATATTAATTCGTACGAGAATTCAGCTTCGGCCATGGCTTGTTTAATTTCAGAAGCCAGTTGGCCTAGCCACTGACTGCTGCGAAAACAGGGGACTACAATCGACACGAGTGGTGCGGGTTGAGGTTTACTCATAGGACAGTGCCCTCCATGGAGTATCACTGGTTTCACGAAACATAGGAGCGAAATCCATGCCGCGAACCATTTCTAATCCGAGTGTTATTTGTTGATAGTTGAAATCGTCGGCGCTGTCGTCGTTACCTAAAAGTGAGGCAACTAAGATAGCCGGGAAATTTACTCCACCCGCGGCATACAGTAACGGCCGAAAAGCGTTACGGGCGTTGATCTCAGTGACTCGTGCAATACCGTTGGCGTCCTCCCGCAGATCCACGGCATAGATGCCGTGCGGGTGATCGTCGGCGAGCGTGACTGCTTGAATGGCCGTATCGTGAATTTCGGAGCTATCGATTAGTTGGCAGCGTGAGACGTTTCCGGTAACGCCGCTAATCGCGACTTCCGCCATAAAATACTTAAGGCGTTCTCCCGCTGCTGCTGCAACAAGCTTTCCGTTGTTCCACACAGAAGTCCAATTTAGGTTGCGGCCGGGCAGGTATTCATGCGCTAACCATACGTCATGCGCATCAGCGGTATTTTGCTTCCGCCAATATTCAATCCAAAAGGCACCCTCATCGGCAGTTTTGATGATAATGCTACCGCGACCTCGGGGGCCAACGGCACACCGCAACCAGACGGGGGATCCAAGTGTTTGTAGTGCCGTTTCGAGATCTTGCGCGTCATCAACGACCATGGTTTTGGCGGTGATGTTTGCCTGCTGGTTAAGTCGCTCATGTAGAACTTGCTTACTGAGGCAAGCGGTAAGTCCAAACTGAGCGGGGCAGGAGAGCGCGGTTTGAATTTGATCACGAACGGGGTAAATTGCTTCGAGTTCTGGCTCTGTATTTATAAATGCTAACGCAACGTTTTCGGATTCGAACACATTTTTGAGTTTGTTCACGTATTCGGGTGCATCGCCCCGCGGCACAATAATCACCTCGTCGCAATAGGGTAATGCGAGTTGTTTTCCCCACGCGGACACCTCGGTACCGATGATCCGTTCGTTTCGGTGAGCGAGTTTGAGACAGCGCAGGACTTCTAATCCAATAGAAGATCCGCAAGCGGTAACAAGAATGGTGGGACGGTCTGGCATCGATTTTAAACAAAAATACAATTCGGTAATGTAATTATGTTAATACGACAATGCTCTGTGTAGAGTTCTATTATTACCGCTCGGCGGAATAGCCAGCGTGTGAGTTCGGGCTATACGGATTAGATGGATTGCGCGCATCGACGCGAAGTGATCGGTTGCGTTTGAAGGCGAGAATATTGGTGGTTACCAATTCGTGTTAAGCCGCTTGGCTTTGCGGCATCGAATAGAAATTGGTCACGCCAGCGACGACTGCCTCGATCTCGGCGTCTTCAAGTTCGGGGAAAATCGGCAAGCTCAGAACTTCATCTGCAGCGCGATTTGTTTCCGTTAAATCCATAATGATTTTCGGGCAGGTTTGATAGCACTCTTGAGCATGCACGGGAATTGGATAATAGATTTCCGCACCGATGTTGCGTTCTGCGAGGAATTCTTTCAAGCTGTCGCGCTGACCATTTTTCACTCGCACCGTGTATTGATTCCAAACGTGTCCGGTCCCGTAGAGCGACTGTGGTAAGACGATGTTGTCTGCCAGTCCGGCATCATCAAACAATTCGGTGTATAGCTGGGCGTTTTGCTGACGAGCGATATTCGCGGATTCCAGATGTTTCATTTTCACATTTAACGTGGCAGCTTGTATGGTATCGAGGCGACTATTGATGCCGATCACTTGATGATGATAACGTGGACGCATGCCGTGCCCAGCAAACAATCTGAGCCGGTCTTCAAAATCAGCATCATTGGTTATTAGCATTCCACCGTCGCCAAACCCGCCCAAGTTTTTCGTTGGATAAAAACTGATGCATCCAACTTGTCCCCATGAACCAGCGGCGCGGCCCTCGATGTTAGCACCAATGGCTTGAGCAGCATCTTCGATCACTGCTAATCCAGAGCGATTGCAGATCTCCATGATTCGTGGCATATCCGCACATTGCCCGAAAAGATGAACCGGAATAACGGCTTTTGTATTGGGTGTGATCGCCGCTTCAAGTGCCGCCGGATCGATGTTGAAAGTGACAGGGTCAATGTCAACAAAAACGGGTGTTGCTCCGAGTCGAGTCACAGGGCTAGCGGTCGCAAAAAACGTGAAGCTCGGACAAATCACTTCGTCGCCAGGTTTGATGTCCATCGCCATTAAGGACAATAACAAAGCATCACTACCCGAGGCACAACCGACGCCGTGTGCTGTACCGGACCAACGTGCGCATTCGGCTTCAAGTTTTTGGACATCGGGGCCAAACAAAAATCTGCCGGAATCTATTACGGCAGTGATCGCCGCTATGATTTCATCGCGTAGCGGCGCGTTACCTCGAGGCACATCGAGCAAGGGAACAGTTCTAAAATCAGTCATCTTTTGGTGTCACTTACTTGGCTATTCTTTGATTGTCCAATAAATACGCAAAGTAGATTCGCGGTTATTTACGAGGAAGAATAACTTTTTTAGGAACGCTGCGGCAAGATCAATTATCGAACCGTGAATTTGTACGACTGAACACGAATGTCCAAATTCGTTAGGACAAACGATAGATGCGATCCGCGTTGTCGTGTAAGAGTTTGCGTTGGTCCGTGACGGATCGGTTCGCGATGACTGTCTTGAGTGCATTGACCCATTCTCGATAGCTATCACCGAGGAGACAGACGGGCCAATCACCTCCAAATACAACGCGGTCTGGCCCAAAGACATCCAAGCAATGGTTAATCAGGGGTGCGAGCATACTGGCATCCCAGCCATCTGCCGGTACGCGAGCAATGATACCGGATATTTTACAGATAACGTTTTTGCGTTTTGCCAGTTCACCCATATCGCGTTTCCATTGATCAGCCTTGTGCCAAGTTTCCTCGGTTGAGTTTTTCAAGAAGGCCTTGGGATCACCGTTGCCACAGTGGTCAACAATGAACAGCGTATCTGGAACTTGGTCCGCCAGTTTAACGCCATCAAGTAATTCTGTTGGCCGCATACATAAGTCAAAGCTCATGTTTTGCTCGCCTAGCAACTGCATGGATTTGACAAATGTTTCGCCGAGGCAAAGTCCTTGAGGTGCCGCATCATTGTGCAACACTTGTCGGACGCCTTTGATGTAAGGACTACCTTTGTATTTGCGGACATGAGGAGCGAAGCTGTCTTCGGCCGGACGCCCAGAAATAACCGCTGCTGCTGTTGGGTGACGAGGACTTTTGGACAATGCAATCACGTGTTCCGCCTCGAGAGCATGGTCGCTTGGAGCACAGTCAACTTCCATATATACAGTTTTGACAACATTCAATCCGCGAGTCGCCGCTTTGAATTCCTTCGTTGCATAGGGTTGGTTAAGGATCTCTGGGGCGGTGCCAACCCATGGTGGAGTAATCACGCTTAAGTCCCACAAGTGCTGATGCGTGTCGATGATAGGCAGCTTGTTCTTTCGACTTAGAAGTGCCCCGGCTTGAGTAGCAGATGTCGCTGCAACCGTTGCGGTTGCTGCGGTGGATTGTAGAAATCTACGTCGTGTTGTTTTGTGGTCTGGCATGTTGTCAATTCTCGGATTTGAAAGTAAAAGGCATCGCTAATATCATTTTTTATTTTCGTCTTTTGTTATCGTACACGTTTTTCAAGGTGATACCAAACGATACCTTTCAAGAAAATTAAACTGATGATGGCTAACAGAGGCTGTGTGCTACGATACATATAGTATGAACTCTACGGGATCACAAAAAACAGAATCCTCGCTTTATCTGTATCTAGGTACAGGATGTGCGCTGTTGTCCGTTATCTCCATAATGTGTTTACGAACAATGACGACGACGCCTCAGACTATTTTCCTTGTGGCTGCGAGTATTGTTTCGTTGTTACCCTTGTTTCGTAATCCGAAAGCTGACACCGCGGCATTTCTTTATCAACAAGGATTTCAAAAGACGTTGATTCCACTGTGGATTAGCTGCGGACTTGTCGCGGCAGTTTCTTACCTCCTTAAAGCCAAGCACATCTCCGGCGGAATCGATTGGTTTTACTATTTGTGCTATAGCCGTGATGGGATTAATTTCTATGGCACAGCAGATAATATGTACAGTTATTTTCCAGGCATCTATCAGTTCTGGAAAACAGCTATGCGATTGGTGGGGACAGATGTGGCATCGTTGCAGAATGTCATCATCGTCGCTTTGGGGCTCAATGCAGTATTGATTGGTGTCGTGGTATTTCAACATACTCGCTGCAAGCTCATTTCCAGTGGTGCGGCATTGTGGGCGTTAGTCGTACTAATTCGGTTTGATGGGTTGCGCGGTGAGTCGGAAATTATTGCAAGTTTGTTTTTTCTAAGTACGATGATCGCTTGGAAAGGGACACCGCTTGATCATTGGAAGAAATGGAAACTACTATTTGTGTTTTCACTGGGGCTAGGCTTGACGGTCTATATGAAACAACAAGCTGGCCTGCTGGCAGTCGGAGCATTGGCTTTGGGGTGGGAACAACTGAGCCCGCGTTCTAGCAACCGACACCGCTGGGGGATGCTCGTGTCATTACCGTTACTAGCGGTTTTATTATTGGTTGGATTTATACTCATCGAAGGCCGAGGTCTTGAGCCATTATCGTTGGGTCTTTCAACAGCGGCTTCGTATCCCAGTCGTGATTCATGGTTGCATAATCTGTATGTCCAATTTCGACACGATGAATCTTTTTGGACCGTAGTGCTGGTGACAATGGTGATGTTTATTCGCCAGCAAACAAAATCTCCAGAGGATTCATCCCCAACCAACACTTCGTCCGCGCGCCTTGTAAAGTTCTTGCTCGTCGGTGGCTTTGTCACACTCCTACAATTCAAAATCCGGCCCTACCATCATTATTTGTTGTTAACGATTCCAGCGTTTACGATCAGCGCAGCAATTATTTGGCATGAACATCGCTATCTGATTGAACGAGGAATCAAGCAGAGGATGTTGATGGTATTTTTGGCGGCCTTACCGTTTTGTTGGGCGGAAGATTACCAGTGGGCCTATCATCCAGCACAAGTACCTACCGCGGCCCAAGTTGCTGAGTTGACAAACTGGCACCAGCAAGTGAGCAGTAAGCGGGTCATTGCAGAGCTTCGACGAAATATTCCAAATCCTAGGCCATTGATGATATTACCGAGTCGCCACAACAGTATTCATTACCTTGCTGATACTCGTTCGAGCTCACCGCATGGATATAGTTTCAATGAAGGTGGCTATTCCGAGAATGAAGCGTGGTCGGGAATGTTAGAAACGACTGAATCTGAGTATGTACTGTTGCTGGGAGAAAACGTATGTGATGAATTTGATCGCACTATCTGGGATGCTAAAAGAATAGGCCAAGCCCAGCGGATTCTTAAGTTGCGAGGTTACAAGCGAGTTGAGGGAGTCGCAGAAATTGAGTTGTACTTGCGGGACGCAGGGCAATGACGATGACAGACTTACTGCATGTCCGTGGCAACGCTGCTCAGTGGGTATTCAACGCTCTCGCCAGTTTGTAGATTCTTAATTTGGCAGACATCGCGTTGGAGTTCGTCACCACCGGCGATCAATGCATATTGAAAACCTCGCACGTCAGCATATTTGAGTTGCTTGCCCATTTTTTTGGCATCGGGGAATACTTCGACTTTCCAACCCGCTTGTCGCAGGTTTGCAGCAATTTCAAGATACTTGTTGAGCTGATCTTTTTCGAAGTAGACGACCAATATGTCGGCGGGAGTTTTGACTTTATCGATCATTCCGAGTTCGTCCATCGCAGTCAACAGTCGATCGAGACCGAGTGATGCACCGATTCCGGGCAATTGCTGTTTGGTATATAGTTCAGCCAAGTTATCGTAGCGACCGCCACTACAGACGCTACCGATTTCCGGCAGATCGTCAAGAAACGTCTCGAAAATGACGCCGGTGTAATAGTCCAATCCGCGAGCGATCGAGACGTCCAGTTTGATTCGTTCTGGTGCAACGCCACCAGCGGCGAGACCATCAAGAATCTGTTGCAGGCGCTCAACTCCGGTGGTGCCAAGTTCGCTTTGGCCTACAAGTGGTTTGAGGTTCTCAAGTATTTCTTGGTTGGAGCCAGTGAGTGTTGTAATCGCCAAAACTTGCTCGGCCTGCTGAGCAGTGATTCCTGCGTTGTCCACCATTTCCTGTGCGGTTCGTTCAGGTCCGATTTTGGCGAGTTTATCGAGAGACCGTAAAATCGCAGTTGCTTGTGCGTCGACTCCGATTTGTTCAAGCAAACCTGTCAGGACTTGGCGATTGTTTAAATGGATTGTGAATCGTTCAAACCCGATTTCTTCAAACAAGTCGTTGATAACGAGCCCGGTTTCAATGTCGGCCGCAACGGATAGCGTGCCGATGGTGTCGAAATCGCACTGCATGAATTCACGGTAGCGTCCCCGCTGTGTATTTTCACCTCGCCAAACCGGAGCGATATGATAGCGTTTGAAAGGTGTGCCGAGTGTATTAATGTGTTGAGCGACGAATCTTGCCAGTGGTACGGTGAGGTCGAACCTCATACCGACACTGCGGCCTCCGTGATCTTCAAATCGATATAACTGACGATCCGTTTCTTCGCTCCCCTTGCCCGTCAAGATTTCGAGGTATTCTAGCGTGGGAGTATCAATTGGACTGAACCCGTAACTGCGATAGACTTTTCGGGCGATGCCGATCAAACGCTCACGAGGGATCATCGACTCAGGTAAATAATCGCGGAACCCTTTTAATGTACGCGGCTGAATTAGTTGCCGCTTGCTGCCGGGTTGTTCATCTGAGGAGTTGTTTGAATTATCGGAATTCATGTTGTTGTTCGGTTAGCTGTAAACTTAAGGGAAAATAGTTTTGAGTTCAGGACAGTACAGGCAATAGATTTGGTTTGGGACTACGGATACTACCGTTGGTTTTTAATTGCAGTACGGCTTCCGCGTACTGTCGAATTTGTTCTGGGTCTTCGAAATAAAGATCGTAGGTCCAGTCGTCTTCAAATTCACAGTTGTCCGTTGTGTAATCTCGACAGATTTGCGGCCGAGTTTCGTAAATGCCGCAACGGTTATCAGTTTGTAGGTGTCGGCAGGTGGTGTGAATCATGATGTACCATTGATCATCATCGGTAAATACGGTGGCGCGGTCGTGGACTAGGTACCAACGTATAAACTCGTAATCTTCGAAATCGACCGGTGTTTCAATCGGCAACGCAAAGTACTTACAGCATTTAGCCGTACAGTGATCACAGAGGACTTCGTCGGGTCCGAGTGAATCACGGTCTTTCTTGGTGTTGGCTATCATAGGATCGGTACGTTAAAAGTGAGTTGCTTTACAATTCAATAGGATGTGAGATTTTATTCTTGCGGCGGGGAGCCCTGCATGATGAATATTTTACCATCACCCATGCGTCCCGTTCGAGCGATGGAAGAAATGGTTTGCACCACTTCATCGACTCGCGTGTCATCTACCCATAATGAAATTTCGACTTTCGGCAAAAATGCGGTAGCGTACTCGCTGTCACTGTACTGATCGAGTGTTTCTTTTTGGCGACCGTAACCTTTAACTTCACGTACGGAAAGCGATTCTAAAGGTGCGCGTTTTAATCCATCCACAATTTTTTCGGCGAGGAATGGGCGGACGATGGCTACCAATTGTTTCATGGGCTTTTCGCTAAGACTTAACCGTAAGACAGCAAGTAAAACAGCGGCAGCTTGAAAAGCTCTAGCTAAAGAAGTTGTCGCCAAACAAATTTATTTCAGGACCGGTTTCAACAGTGACATTGCCTGTAATTTTACACTGGCACGCCAATCGAGTCTGTTCTGGATTCTCTAAATACGCCAAGGCAGGAATTGGATCAGGAAAAGGAAGTTGAAAACATTTCTTTTCCCACAGTGTTTGCCCGTTTGTGTTGGCGATATGACCTTCGGTTACAAATACGCGGCATGTACCACATTGCCCAAGTCCATGACAGTTAATGAATTTATTGATTCCAGCACCAATTCCATTGATGCCTTGGTTTGTATTGATCTTGAGCTGCTTGGCGGCTTCGCGAATGGAAGTTCCTTCGGCGACTTCAATTTCTTGGTTTTCGTTTTTAAATGTTACTTTGGGCATACTCGTAATTCCCGGATAGCTGGCGTTTCGGATTCTCGGAAGTGGGGCTTTATCTTAATTCATTATGTATTATTATGGCAACTGCGTTGGATTCTGAAAGAGGATAGAGCCGAGAAAGATAGGAATAGTCTATCTGTTAAATGGCACGAGGAGAATATTTAGGAAATGGCTGAACGCTCCAATTATCAAAACAAAGTAATTCGCAATTATTATGACAATCGCGAATCGATTTCATTGCAAAGGTGCGAAGAGCTAGTGACCGAGTTGTACTTAGCCACAGGCAAGGCACGCGAGCGACACTGGAAGAGTTTAGCGACGCATCTTGGGAATCTTGGCGTTGCCGAAGCGACGATTAAGCACTTGCGGACTCAAAATAACCCAGAAACCGTGGCCCACTTTATTGCTAGCCTCGCAAAAAAGCGATGAAATAATCGATACCATGGTAAAAAACTATTGGACGTTCGGTACAGCTGGGCAACTTGTGTTTGGTCGCGGTTGTTTGCAGCAAATATCGGAAATTGCTCGTCGGCACCAATGGCAGCGGGTCCTGATTGTGACAGATACGAATATTGAGGCAGCTGGTTTGGTGCAGAGGGTACGTGCACCGTTGGTCGAAGCTGCGTGTGAGGTGGAGGTCTTCACAGCCGGTGAAGCGGAACCATCGATCGCCACCGCAGTCAAAAGTTTGGCTTTTGCGAAGCAATGTGCTCCCGATGTGGTGATCGGGCTGGGCGGTGGCAGTAACATGGATTTGTCAAAGAACACGGCAGCCGCGTTAACCCATGCAATGCAGCCGCAAGATTGTTTTGGGTTTGATAATGTACCTGGACCGATCATGCCGCTTGTTTGCATTCCGACCACAGCCGGTACTGGCAGTGAAGTCTCGCATTCCATGGTGCTGACGGATATTGAAAATCAGATCAAAGTATCCGGGCAGAGCGAACACTTTAGACCGGATTTTGCAATTGTGGATCCTTCGTTGACAGATAATTGTCCGCAGCAAGTAACCGCTGACAGTGGTATTGATGCGTTAACACATGCTATTGAAGCGATTACAGCTGTGGACTACGACAAGTTGGAAATTCCCGCGGGTGAAACCTGTGCTTATGATGGGCGTTTTTTATTGTCGGATAGTTTGGCTCAACGAGCTATTGGCTTGTGTGGTGAGCACCTTGAGACGGCAGTACATGCGGGGGACAATACGGCTGCTCGCGATGGCATGGCGTTGGCCGCAACTCTCGCCGGAATGGCATTTTCAAATGCCGGTGTCGCGTTGGTTCATGCGATCGAATATCCGCTGGGTGGTGTGTTGCATTGCTCACATGGCCTAGGCAATGGCTTGCTATTGCCGTACGTCATGCGATTCAATTTGCCGGAACGAAGTGAAACGATGGCCAAGATTGCGAGTTGGTTAGGTGTCGAAACGACAGGGTTGGATGCAGCAGCTGCGGCAATTGCCGGAATTAAACGGATTGAAGAAATCCGAAAATCGATTGGGATCCCGCATCGATTGCGTGACATTGGTGCGACGCGAGATCAGCTGGAGATCTTTGCCGACAAGACGATGCCGATTCAGCGATTGTTTTGGCTGAATCCTCGCCCCGCCACGAAAGCTGATATTTTGGAGATTCTTAACAATGCGTTTTAGTCGAGCAGTATTCTTTGCGGTAACACTGATAATGGTCGCTGTAGTGGCCAGCCAGTTTGGGATTGTCGGTCGTAACGCCGTTGCTCTAGATGACCAAGCAACCGTCGCCGGCGTTGATGTGTTAAGTGTTGCAGCGGATCTTGTTGTGCCGCAAATGGAGGAAGCGAAACCTGCTGCTGGCAAACGAGTACGCCAGACATTGCCTAGTTATCAAAACACAGAGGTATACCATTCACTCTACTTGCCGAAGAATTGGCATTCCAAAAAATCAAGTGATTCTACAAGTAAGTTGCCAGTGATCGTGGAATTTGCAGGAAACGGTCCGTATAAAAACGATTTTGGTGACATCAGTACCGGGAAAGTGGAACACAGTAAACTTGGATTTGGGATATCTGCAGGTGAGGGTTTTATATGGATTTGTATGCCCCTGTTGAATGCTGAGGGAACCAAGAATGTGACTCGTTGGTGGGGCGATGCAGCGGATTACGATCCACGGCCAACTGTCGAGTATTGTCAGAAAACAGTAAGATGGGTGTGTGAACAATACGGTGGTGACTTAGATCGTATCTTGCTTACCGGTTTTTCCCGTGGGGCAATTGCCTGTAATTACATTGGATTGCATGACGAAAAAATTGCCAGCCTCTGGCGGGCAATGGTCGTTTACAGTCATTATGATGGCGTTGTGAAATGGGGACATCCATTTTCTGATCGAGCATCGGCTGTTAAACGTCTGCGTCGACTAGCTTGTCCTCAATTTATTTGTCATGAAAACACGAGCGACCGTAAAACCGGATTGGAACAAACAAGAGCGTTTTTAGCTGAAAGTGGAGTTGATGGTGATTTCACATTTTATCTAACGGGATTTCGTAATCACAATGATACTTGGGTTTTACGTCCAAGTGAGGCTCGTAAAGCGATGCGAGCTTGGCTTAGTCCATACTTCATAAAGTCAACAAATTAACTTAAATATTAGAACTGAAGGATGAAGCAACGATGGCACAACGGAAGTTAATCATTCTTACGCAAGGGCACTCAGACCCGCATACCGCAAAAACCGCTTGTAGCGTGATCCGGTATCGCCGCGACGAAGTGGTGGCTGTGCTTGATAGCACATTGGATGGACAAGACGTCAGCGAATCCTTGGGTGTCGGAGAGGGTTTGACGATGGTCTCGTCGTTGGATGCAGCACCGGACGCCAACTGTTTGCTGATTGGTATTGCGCCTCCGGGTGGAAAAATTCCCGCGGCTTGGCGGGTAATTGTGTTAGACGCGATTGGTCGTGGAATGGATATCATCTCGGGGCTGCATGATTTCCTGTCGGACGATGATGAATTTGTGACGGCAGCTGAAGCGAATAGTATCGAACTGATCGACGTCCGCAAAAACGATATTACGACAATCGCGCGCCGGCCTGGATTTCGTGAAGGTTGTTTTCGCGTACATACGGTTGGACATGATTGTAGTGTCGGAAAAATGGTCGTTGCCATCGAAATTGCAAAAGGGCTACAGCAACGCGGCATTGATGCGAAGTTTTGTGCCACCGGCCAGACCGGCATCATGATTGAAGATTCTGGGTATCCGATGGACCGCGTGATCTCGGATTTTGTTAGCGGCGCGACGGAGCGTTTGATGTTGGAAAACGAATCGCACGACGTGTTGGTTGTGGAGGGTCAAGGAAGTTTAGTCCACCCGAGTTATTCCGCGGTGACGCTCGGAATCCTGCATGGATGTTTGCCGCATGCTTTAGTGTTGTGCTATGAAGTGCTGCGTGATGCCGTTACGGGTGTGGAACATGTGAAGATTCCAGATTTACCAGAAGTGAAAGCGATTTATGAAATGATGGCAGGTATCTATCAACCGTGTGAGATTGTCGCTGTGGCGATGAATAGTCGCCGAGTAGATGCTGAAGCCGCTGCGGTAGAACGCGAACGAGTGCGTGAGCAAATGCAGTTACCGGTTACCGATATTTTTCGCTATGGAAGCGATGATATTGTGGAAGCGGTAATGGCGGCGCGTGAACGTTGGTTGGCGAAATCCTCAGAGCAGGTAGGTGAATGATGCAACTAAAGATTCATCAATTTGATTTGCCGCTGCTGCATCCCTTCACAATTTCAAGAGAATCAATAACGGTGCAATCGACGATTATCGTCGAGTTAATTCAAGATGGAGTGAGTGGCTACGGGGAGTCGACGACAAATGCCTACTACGGTGTGACTGAGCAGTCGTTACGTGATTCACTGCAGCAAGTCCGCGGCTTGATCGAAGGTATTGAGATGTCGACGCCCGGCGAATTGTGGTCAGCGGTAAATGAACAATTGGATGACACATTTGCGTTGTGTGCGCTGGATTTGGCAGCACATGATTTGTGGGGAAAACTGCAAGGTGCGCCAGTACATCAGCTGTGGGGCTTAAGTACTGATGCAAACCCGCTTAGTAACTATACGATTGGCATCGACGACATCGACGTCATGATCGCCAAGATGGCGGAATTCTCTGATTGGCCCATTTACAAAATCAAGCTCGGCACGGATCACGACATCGAGATCGTGCGGGCATTACGAGAACACACGGATGCAGTATTTCGCGTCGACGCGAATTGTGCTTGGACGGCCGAGCAGACGATTGCCAATTCAGGCCCGTTGAAGAGTCTCGGAGTGGAGTTCATTGAGCAACCGTTGGCTGCCGATTTGATTGACCATATGCCTGCAGTGTTTGCTCAATCTGAGTTGCCGCTAATCGCAGATGAAAATTGTTTGGTGCTTGATGATGTTCAGCGTTGTATCGGTCGGTTTCACGGCATTAATATTAAACTTGTAAAATGTGGCGGATTGACACCGGCGCGGCAAATGATTGAACTTGCTCGTCAAAATGATTTGAAAGTGATGGTGGGGTGCATGACGGAATCGACTGTCGGTATTTCGGCCATCGCTCAAATATTGCCGTTGCTAGATTATGTGGATATGGATGGCGCTGCACTTTTAAAGTCTGACATTGCCACGGGTTGCCAAGTGGTAAACGGCATTTGCCAGTATCCACTGACCTCGGGCAACGGTCTGACGTTAAACTCGAACTGTGATTGAACATCATCAGCATGCCCGCCTGTGTTATAATGAAATCTATGGCTATGTTCTTGCGATTATTTATCGGGTTGTTCTTCTTTGCTTCAGCGCTGGGCAGCGTGCGTGGAGCAGAGCCGATTCGTTTCAGTCGCGATATTCTGCCGATCTTGTCGGATCGATGCTTTAAGTGCCATGGACCGGATGAGACGCATCGCGAAGCAGATTTACGTCTCGATATTGAAGACTCGGTATTTCAACAACGCGATGGTTACGCTGTGGTTGTTCCGGGCGATTTGCAGGCTAGTGAATTAATTGCTCGTATCTCAAGTCGAGACGCGGATTTGCAAATGCCACCACCCGATTCTGGCCGAGAGCCACTTAGCAAACAAGAACAAGAATTGCTGCAGCGGTGGATCAAGCAAGGCGCCCCGTGGGAACAACATTGGGCATTTGAAAAACCAATTCGGCCTGAAATCGATAACTTGAAGATGCACCCAATTGACTTCTTTGTGCAGCGTGAACTGAAGCAACATAAAATGCGTCCTGCTAATCCAGCAGCGAAAAATACGCTTATAAGAAGACTCTCGCTTGATCTAACCGGATTGCCACCAACCCTTGATGAATTGCGAGCGTTTGAAAAAGATAATTCACCTGAGGCCTATCTTAAATTGGTTTCACGGTTATTGGCGTCAAAGCACTATGGCGAACGGATGGCGATGTGGTGGCTCGATGCTGCTCGGTATTCTGATACGGATGGATATCAAGGTGATGCCACTCGCAATAACTGGCCATGGCGCGACTGGGTGGTGACTGCGTTTAATAACAACATGCCGTTCGATCAATTTACGGTAGAGCAATTTGCCGGAGATTTGCTGCCTGCTGCGACTCCCGAACAAATACTGGCGACTTGTTTTCATCGCAATCATATGACAAACGGCGAGGGAGGACGGTTGCCTGAAGAATCGCGGATTGACTATGTGATTGATCGAGTGAATACGACAGGGACTGTATGGCTGGGTTTGACGTTAGGGTGCGCTCAATGTCACTCCCATAAATTTGATCCGATTTCACAAACGGATTATTACAGCCTCTTTGCGTTCTTCGACAATATCGATGAAGATGGTCGAGCGTCAGGAGGTGCGAAGCCCTACATGAAATACACATCGCGCTTTGCTGCCCGAGCGGTTACTGAGGCACAACAACTGGTGACGACTCGCAGTCAAACTAAAGCCGTGGCACAACAGGCGGCGGAAGCCGGATTTGACGAGTGGCTCAGCCAAAAAATTAATGATGTACAAACTGGATTTAAGCCCTGGCATGTCATGCAACCCATACAGTTGGAATCTGTCGAGGGTACACAATTTTTGACCGAAGACGATGGCACGATTCAAACATCTGGCCCTCATCCGAGGCAAGATGATTACTTGGTGATGGTTCGTCCCGCATTACAGCGGATTACCGGGTTGCGACTCGAAGTGCTTCCACACGCTTCGCATACGGGTGGGAAATTGACTCGAGGAAAAAATGGCGAGTTCATCATTACAGATGTAAAATTGCAGGTATTACGCAAAGGTGATTCTCAGATACGTGACCTTGAAATTTCAAGTGCGATTGCCACGGCTGAAATGAACGTTGGCGGTCGCAATTATGGTCGTGTCAGTGGCACGCTTGACGATGATCCTCGCAACGGTTGGACAACGCAGTCTCATGACCCGTTGAAAGCCTATACCGCCGTGTTTGCCTTAGCGCAGCCACTTGTATTGGAACCTGACGAAACCCTGCGGCTTGTGATGTTGCACCGATCGACAATTGGCGATGCGAATACGGGTAGATTTCGGATAGCGTTGACTGACCAAGTGGGTCGCGCTGTGCGATCCTTTAATAAGATGCCGCTCGAGCAACTCGCAAATGCAAGTGTTGATAGTTTAGAGAATGTTCCCGCCGATATACGAGCAGCATTGCTGGAGCAGTTTCTGAAAAGCCAACAGGGATACCAGACGGCAAAACTTCATCTAGACCGAGCGAATAGTCAGTTGGCTGCTGCCAAGCAAGCAGTTGCGCCACAGAACGTGATGGTGTTGGCCGAACGTAAGACGCCGCGGACTACATTTTTACTGGAGCGAGGTGTCTGGGATAAGAAAGGTTCAGCAGTGACCGCAGATGTTCCGGAGTCCATCCTGAAACTGCAATCTGCCGTCGCGGATGAACCCCAAGGAAGGTTAGAGTTAGCAAAATGGCTGGTTTCCAAAGAACATCCATTGACGGCGCGAGTGCTTGTCAATCAGTTGTGGCAACTCTGTTTTGGCGCTGGATTGGTACAGACACCAGAAGATTTTGGTTTGCAAGGTGAACGTCCAACGCACCCAGAATTGTTGGATTATTTGGCGATTGAGTTTATGGAAAGCGGTTGGGATGTACAGCATATATTGCGGTTGATCGTAACGAGTAAAACATATTGTCAGAGTAGTGAACTTGATGCAGCGGCGTTTGACCGTGACCCGGACAATCAGTGGCTAGCGCGAGGAGCTCGCTTTCGTTTGCCGAGTTGGATGATACGCGATGCTGCGTTGCGAAGTAGCGGTTTGATGAATGATGCACTTGGCGGTCCGACGGTCATGCCGTATCAACCGGATGGAGTGTGGGCGGAAATGTTTATGGGACGATTTCGCTATAAACCAAGTCAGGGCGCCGCACAGTATCGACGGACGTTGTATGCGTTTTGGCGGAGGTCAGCCGCGCCGACTTTCTTGTTTGATAGTTCCCAGCGACGTAATTGTGAGGTGCGACCAAGGCAAACAAATACTCCGCTGCAAGCGCTGACGATGTTGAATGATTTGAATATTATGACGTCTGCACGCAGCTTAGCGAAAAATGCTATGACGCAACGAACCGAAGTTTCGCAACAATTGGAATATCTATATGAAGCGGTATTGTGCCGACGGCCAGATCGTAATGAGTTGACTGTTTTGACGCGTGAGTATGATGCTGCGATGCAACACTATGGTCAGGGTGAATTGGGTAATAAACAGGCCGTCGAATTGCTGCGATTTGGTCAGCCCGAACAGTTTAGTGACGGAGAAATATTTCAGCGACCATCGGAGCAATCCGCAAAACTGGCGTCACTGATGATCGTGGCCAGCTTGATCTATAATTTAGATGAGGCGGTGACTCATGAATAAAAAAATAGGTAATCTGAACTTGGATGCTAATTCAAACTCTAGCGGATCGTTGGAAATCGCGCGCCGTTATTTTCTGGGAAAATGCACTGGGATTAGCCTCGGTGCAATGGCACTAGGAGTGCTCGATGCCGAAGCAGCCAAGGGTTTTAATCGGCGTAGTACAGGCAAACGGGATTTGACCAGTGGTGATTCAGTGGTCGGTCGAGGGGACTTGCCACATTTTACTCCCCGTGCGAAAAACGTGATTTTTCTTACTCAAAGCGGTGGGCCGTCGCAGATCGAACTGTATGACCACAAACCAGGGTTGGAAAAATGGGCGGGCAAGGAACTTCCCGCGAGCGTTCGCAATGGTCAGCGGTTGACCACAATGACGGTCAATCAAAAACAGCTAATTATGCCGCCACGCACATCCTTTAAGCAATACGGTGAAAGTGGCGCTACAATCGGCGAGTGGTTACCGCATATTTCAAAGGTTGTGGATGATATTTGTTTCATTAAGTCGATGGTGACAGATCAAATCAACCACGCTCCAGCGATGACCAAAATGATGACCGGACATCATTTGCCTGGGCGCCCCAGTTTGGGTGGTTGGACGAGCTATGGGATCGGCAGTGAGAATCAAAATTTGCCGGAATTCATTGTGTTGATTTCGAAAATGAAACGATCTAGTGACCAACCGCTTTATGACCATTATTGGGGAAGTGGTTTTTTGCCATCCCAATATCAAGGCGTCAAGTTGCGCAATGCAAAGGAACCTGTGCTGTACTTGCGCGATCCTGATGCTATGCCGCGACATGTTCGCCGATCGATGCTAAATGGTATACGCGACCTTAATACGATGAGACATCAACAGACGGGTGATCCAGAAATTGAAACACGTATCAAGCAATATGAAATGGCATGGAGGATGCAATCTAGTATTCCGGAACTCAATGATCTGAGTGACGAGCCGGAATCAACATTTGAATTGTATGGCCCAGACTCCAGACGCCCAGGAAGTTATGCCGCGAATTGCATCTTAGCGCGACGTTTGATCGAACGTGATGTACGCTTTGTGCAACTGTTTCATCCGGATTGGGATCATCATAGTCGCCTGAGTTCTTGGTGTACCGCGCGTTGTCGCGATACGGATCAAGCCAGCGCGGCATTGGTTATTGACTTGAAGCAGCGTGGGCTGCTCGATGATACGCTGGTGGTTTGGGGCGGTGAGTTCGGGCGCGGTGTGGCAGGGCAAGGTAAATGGGATAGCCCCGAAGGCGGTCGCGATCATCATCCTCGTTGTTTTACGATGTGGCTTGCCGGTGGTGGAGTTAAACCTGGAGTCACCCATGGTGCGACGGATGAATTTAGCTACAACGCAGTGGTGGACCCCGTGCAAGTAAGAGATTTACATGCAACGATCCAGCATTTGCTGGGAATCGACCATCGCCGTTTTACGCATCGCTTCCAAGGATTGGATTACCGCTTGACCGGTGTTGAGCAAGCAAACATTATCGAAGCAATCTTAAAGTAGGATTTAGTACTCAAAACGAAAGAGATGCAGCTATGCGAATGTTAACTTTTGTAATAACTGTGGGTTTGGCGTGTGCAATATTTGTGGACGCGGTGCCAGCTACCGAAATAAACGATGTTTGGCCAAAGTTAGCACCTGGTGAGACCACTCGCAATCGAGGCGAAACGCTTCCGTTTCGTGAAAATGAAAAACCTCGTGTAACTCGCGTGGTGAAAATTTCGCGACCGACATTTACCGTTCATTTGGCAGAAAAACCTACTGGTGCCGCGGTTGTGATTTTGCCAGGCGGTGGGTTTGGCAAAGTTGTGCCCGATAAAGAAGGTACTGAGGTGGCACAATGGTTAAATCAATTGGGGATCGCGGCATTTGTGCTGAGTTATCGTACCACTGAGGATAGCAGTGTTCCGGGTTGGGTGAAGCCGCTGCAAGATGCCCAACGAATGATGGCTTTGGTACGTTCCCAGGCAAAATTATATGGACTCAAAACGGATCAAATTGGACTCGCTGGTTTTTCTGCGGGCGGACAAGTCGCAGCGAAGTTGCTATGCGATCAAGGTAAATTGACCTATCAACGAATTGATGAAGTCGATGATGTTTCGCATCGACCGGATTTTGCGATGTTGATTTATCCATGGAGGGTGTACGACACGACGACTGGGAGGTTGATTCCCGGAGTAAACGTCACGCAAGATGTTCCACCTACCTTTATTGTTCATACCGATGACGACGCGTCGTCTTCGTTGGGAGCGGTGTTGTTTTACGCAGAGTTAAAGAAGTTGAAAATTTCATCTGAATTGCACGTGTATGGTGACGGTGGACACGGATACGGTCTGCGAAAAGTTTTCGGTTCCCAGATTTCAACGTGGACCGATCACGCCGCGGATTGGCTAGCTAAAAACGCCACGAAGTAGGACCGCGATTTGGGACTACATATTACAAACGAAGTTGCCGATCATTAACGAATACGCTGGACGCTGTTACCGGTGGGACGGCAGATGAGGTTTTTGAGTTCGAGCGAAGTGATGGTGGCGAGGAGTTGTGGCATTGTGCGTTGGGGGTCGATGGACAGTAGATCGATATAGGTAGGCTCGCCAGGGATTAGTTCAAAGATCTCTTGTTCGAGGTCGCTGAGCGGAGGAAGTATAACCGCTTCACGGAGTCTGTTGGGTGAGCAAGTAAGCGTGTGTTCAAGCGCTGCGTAGACGTCAGTCACGTCTTCAACAAGTTGTGCTCCGTCTTTGATTAATTTATTACAACCCGCGGCGACAGGTACGTCGACCATGCCAGGGACCGCCATGACTTCGCGGTTTTGTTCCATCGCATGGCGGGCGGTAATGAGAGCGCCCGATCGTCGTGCTGCCTCGACCACAATCACGCCAGCACTGAGGCCTGAAATGATTCGATTGCGTCGCGGAAAAAGACGGCTGTGAGGTGAGTCGCCAGGAAGGACTTCGCTGATTAAGAGACCTTGTTGACGAATCGTTTGAGCGAGCCCTTGATGTTCACTGGGGTAAATCCTTAGTATCCCACTGCCAAGCACAGCAATGGTGGTTCCATGATGGTCCAAGGTGGCTTGATGGACTGCGCGATCAATTCCTCGAGCTAAGCCACTGACTGTCCGCCATGCATCAACGGTAAGATCACGCGTCAGCGTGTTTGCGAGACGTAACCCGTATTGTGTTGCTTGACGAGTGCCGACGATGGCAATCGTGGTTTGGGTGGGCCACTCGAGTTGTAACAATTCAAGGTTGCCTTGGCAAAAAATGACCGGAGGTGGTGCGGGGATGTGTTTGAGTGGAGCAGGGTAACGCGGGCTGGTGTAGGGGACGATTTCGATGTTGTGGGATTGGCAAAGTGCTAGCTGGTTTTGCATTTCGGAGCGGATTCTCTGGCTACCCTGAATCGCTTGAATTGTCTTGTGACCAATGCGCGGGACTTGGTGCAACGCACTTGCAGGTGCCTTGAGGATTTCAGTCGCACAGGAAAAATGATTGAGGAGGTTCTGGAAAGTGAGAGGTCCAATACCATCGCAAAATGTGAGTTGTAGAAAATCTAACAGCATTCGTTGGTTCATGAGGCACCACTATCTCTCGTTAATAAAAAGGTAACGCAGAGTATCTTCATTGGAGGTAATGCGTAATGTAGTTGTGCCCCTCAGAAATGTAAACGAAACGGTTGTCACAGAAGTGACATCGGGTGCTATCAAATTGATTACAGTAATTGATTGAATAAATACTGAAGGGTTAAAAACTGATGAACATTGAAAAGCAACTTGCATACGCAGAAATTACCTATATAGCAGTGAAAACTGTGTTGCATTCAATTAAAATTGATTCATGGCATAAGGCTTGCATCACTATATACAGATGAATACGGAATTATATTTGCAAAGATGAAACGATGGAATTAGGGAGTATCGAATGAAACGCTTCAAGATAGGTTTGCTAGCAACTTGTTTGGCTATATGGATGATCAGCGACGTCAGTTTTGCTCAGGTGGACGATGTACCTGTTGCGCCGGCGGATGCTCCGAGTAGCGTCGAGGGAAATCCATCCAGCGATGAAGACATTGAAGTTTTAGCGCGGGGGCCTGTGCACGAAGCTTTTGCGTCTCAAGTAAACTATGACCCCAAGCCTGGCATGATTGTCAATGACGCGCCGCCAGAGCAGGTTGATGAGATTCCTCCCGACTATAAACCGGATGGCGAGAATGTAATTTGGATTCCCGGCTACTGGGGATTTGACGATCAGCGTAAAGATTATGTGTGGATTAGCGGTGTTTGGCGGACTCCTCCTGCCGGTCGTCGCTGGGTGCCTGGTTATTGGAATGAATTAATGAATGATCGGGATTACCAATGGGTATCTGGATTTTGGGCATCGAGTGAACGTCGCAAGATGAACTATTCCACTGCGCCACCGGAATCCATTGAGAACGGTCCATCCGTCTCGGCTCCTACCAACAGCCACTTTTGGGTGCCTGGTGTTTGGCTTTACCGTGGCACCAATTACCGCTGGCGTGCGGGGCACTGGGTTCGCTATCGCCCGAACTATGTATACATCCCATCACGTTGGATGTGGTCACCCGGTGGTTATGTATTTGTTGATGGGTACTGGGATTATCAAATGTCGGCTCGTGGTGTCATGTTTGCACCGGTCATCATGCATACTCGTACTGCGCGTTTCCGCCCTAGTATTGTGATGGACATTGGTCGCTTTCACATGCACTGGTTCGTACGTCCGCGCTATGGGCACTACTACTTTGGTGATTATTATGATTCTCACTATCAACAACATCATCACATCTATTCGCATCACCATTTTCACGCGAACATTGGCTACGATCCGTTCTTTGCCTATAACCATGTGCACTACCGTCATCACCATGGCATTAGTTATTTACACCATAGCTCCACTTGGCATCGCTATTTCAGCAGCCATCCTTTGCACCGCCCAGCTCACACGTTTGGAATGCAGTTGAGTATTGGTAGCAATCGCGGCGATCGATATTTCGGAATGTCAGTTTATGCTCAGCACATCGATCGATATCGTGTGCAAGACGACTTACATCGGAACTTTGTCCGCGTGGGGACTCAATATCGTACTGCGTCAGTAAACCAATCGGCTAGCTATACACGATTGGCATACGAGCGTAACCGCATGGAGAATGGGAAATTAGTAACGGGTTCGCCCAATACTGTACCTACCTCCAATGGTTCATGGACAATGCCACAAGTTCAGCGGGGAGCGAATGTAACTCTTGGTTCAGCACAGCGACACGTGCGGATCATTACCCCGACGGTACGTACAGGCGTCGTACCACCAAAGGCAGCACCAGGTACATCCAATAAGATTGTAACGCGACCGACGATAACGATGCCTCGACCGACCTCGAACTATCCATCCGTCACTCGGCCCTCGTCCGGATTTCCAAGTAATTACCCGACGTTTTCCACTCGTCCTCGAGTGACGATTGGTGGAAGTTCAATTGGAGGAAGTGGTACATTGCCAACTCGTCCCTCTTCCCCACGTCCGAGCACTCCGTCTGTAAAACCGCCTACGTCACCGCGGCCATCGGTAACCCCGCGTCCGAGTACTCCGTCACCGCGACCATCGGTANNNGAGTACTCCGTCACCGCGACCATCGGTATCACCGCGTCCGAGTACTCCGTCACCGCGGCCATCGGTATCACCGCGTCCGAGCACTCCGTCACCGCGACCCAAAACCTAATCTCGAGCTCACCTAATTTCTTATTTTCGGAATTTTGTTCGGAACCTAACCGGAATAGCACTGTTTATATAAATATGGTTATTTATGGTAATTAGATAAACGGCTAGAAAAGAATAAGGAATCGGAAATGACTCGCGTAATTAAATGTTTAACTCTATTGGCGGCTGTTGGTTTGATGGCAACAAACGTCACCGCTCAGCAAGATCAGCAACGTCCGCAACGCGGGCCCCAAGCTCAAGATGGGCAGCTACGAAGACCACAGGCTCAGCAAGATCAGCAGCGCCCGCAGCGAGGACCACAAGCACAGCGAGATCAGGCACGTGATCAACAACGCGGGCCCCAAGCTCAATCTGGTCAGCAACGAGGCCCTCAAGCTAAGGGCGGACAGCACGGTCAACAACGAGGACCACAGGCTCAACAGCGTGGCCCACAAGCTCAGCAACGAGGACCACAGGCTCAACAGCGCCAAGCTCAGCATGGTCAGCAACGTGGACCTCAAGCTCAGGGCGGACCGCACGGTCAACAACGAGGACCACAGGCTCAACAGCGCGGACCTCAAGCTAAAGGCGGACAGCACGGTCAACAACGAGGACCACAGGCTCAACAGCGTGGCCCACAAGCTCAGCAACGAGGACCACAGGCTCAACAGCGCGGACCTCAAGCTAAAGGCGGACAGCATGGTCAACAGCGCGGACCTCAAGCTCAGGGCGGACAGCATGGTCAACAACGCGGTCCTCAAGCTAAGGGCGGACAGCACGGTCAACAACGAGGACCACAGGCTCAACAGCGTGGCCCACAAGCTAAAGGCGGTCAGCACGGTCAACAGCGTGGCCCACAAGCTCAGCAACGAGGACCACAAGCTCAACAACGAGGACCACAAGCTCAACAACGAGGACCACAAGCTCAACAACGAGGACCACAAGCTCAACAACGAAACAGCGTGGCCCACAAGCTCAGCAACGAGGACCACAAGCTCAACAACGAGGACCACAAGCTAAGGGTGGTCAGCACGGTCAGCAACGCGGTCCACAAGCTCAGGGCGGACCTCCTTGGATGCAAGGTCGTTCACAAGGCGGCCCACCATCCTGGGTGAAAGAACGAATGCAAGGCGGATCACCTCAAGGCGGATCACCTCAGGGCGGACCTCCTTGGATGCAAGGTCGTCCAACGGGTGGTCCTCAGGGTAGACCCCAACGCTAAACGTACCAATAACGCAATAGCTTTACAAAGGCTCATCTATTTGATAGATGAGCCTTTGTTATTGCTTTTCTATAGCAAGCAATAGTCTTTCTTTACCCTAATTGAGGGGGTCGAAGGTGTTTTATTGTTGTATTATTAGTCTTAGCATCATAAAATCATGGGTATCAATTGTAAAAGTAGTCGTTCCTTATATATAGAAGGCGTTAGATTAGCCTTATATGACTGAGAACTAACAAATGCATATCTTTATGGAACTGAAGGTCATCATGAATCGAGTTGTCGTGATAGGGTTGGCTGTTGTCGGAATGATGTTCGCCAATAATTCTCTTTTTGGTGAGTCAATTGATAACGTCCTCAAGACGGAAAACACTCAACTTGGTGTTTCTCGTTCGTCTGTTGGGTTGGTCGATGACATGGCTTTCATCCGCCGAGCAAGTGTTGATCTAATCGGGCGGATTCCAAATTTAGTTGAAGTCCATGAATTCCAGTCTTGGCCAGCTGCAACTCGCCGTGAACAGTTACTTGACAAATTGATTGCTCATCCTCGATTTGCGGATTGTTGGACTGTATTCTTTGCAGATCTGTTGCGTCTGCGTAGTGCAGCCGACGGCGGCGCCGCATTAGTCGCTCATGTTCATAGATCCATCAGCCAAGACAAGCCTTATAACGAACTCGCTTCCGCCTTGATTTCCACCAATGGCAAAGCAGGTCGATCCCCTGAAGTTGGATTTCTGTTAGGCGATAATGCAGAACCGATGGCCATGGCGAGCGTAACATCACAGGTATTCATGGGTGTGCGGATAAGTTGTGCTCAATGTCACAATCATCCATTCGACGTTTGGACCCGGCGTGATTTTTACGCGATGGCTGCCTATTTCGGTAAGACTCGTCGTTTCCAAAGTAATTTCACACGTGTTGTGTATACATCGGAATCGGATCAAACATCGATCAAATGGCCACCCGAGGACGAGGCAGAGATGGATGAACGGCGTTTTCTCAAGCCCTCTTTTCCATTCCCACTGATTGCTGCGGATGAACATCCGGAATTCATCACCCGTTACGAAACATTGCTTGCTGCAAAAGCAGCTAGACTAGCCCAAGCAGAAAATGCAGCCCCATCATTAAATGATTTGCTTTCAGATGCTGACGATAAAGTCAAAGCTGCAACGTCCAAAGGCGTTAATGCCGCAGTCGCTGAAGCAGCAGCCGAGATTTCCAAAATAGATGTTAAAGGTAGTCTGTATCGCCGTAGTGAGTACCGCGAGCAATTAGCAGAATATGTCACGAGTCCAAGAAATCGATTGTTTGCAGAATCTTTTGTGAATCGAGTCTGGAAGAAGATGGTTGGGCGTGGGTTTGTAGAACCCGTTGACGACTTCCGTGGCGACAATCCAGCTAGCCACCCCGAGACTCTCGCATTCCTTGCGGATGAATTTGTTGCCGGCGGTTATAGCTTTAAGTCATTAGTGAAAATGATTGCCTTATCAGACGTGTACCAGCAAAAACAGGCTCCCTTCGGTGTCGACACCATAGAGCAGGAAGCCTTAGAAGTTGCATTTCTTGCTAATCCAATGCGTCGCATGATAAGTGAATCGCTTTATGACTCGATCGTCACAGCTGGGCATTTGTTTGCCGTTAAACACAGCCCTGGTCAGAACGAGCGAGTTTATCAAGAGCAGGTTCGTATTCTTATAAAGGATGGCGAGGACAACGCCGTTGATGCAGTCGCTACTGCAGATGTTCAGGATTTATCGGGCGTAGCACCTGTCAAGACAATGGAAAACCAAACCATTCAGATGAAAAACAACTCTGCCTATCGTTTAGAAGAGGCAATCGAACTCGATTTCAATGCGTTGTTAATGCAGGATGATGAAGTATCGTTAGACAAAATGGTCGCCAAATCCGCAGAAGAGCTTGAAGCGGAACGCATGGCGATGCAACGGCCCACCAAAGCTCGACCAGGTATGAAGTACGAGACAAAGACAGTCACACGAACAGTGGATAATAATCCACGATTTAGTTCATCACTAAGAATGGCAACACCGGCACGCGACGGACATTTCGTACGAGTTTTCGGCCAACCATCTCGTGCGGATTTAGGCGAGAAGCGTGATGACACACCAACGATGCGACAGTCGCTAATGATGTTAAATGGACGCTTAACCCATGAAGCATCACGAGTTGGAGATTTGGAACCGGTCCATTCATTATTAGTGGGTGCCAAGCCGCAGCTTGTCAAAGCAATTACGCTGGCCTACCACGAGATATACACTCGCAACCCGACTGAGGCCGAAATTGACTCAGGTCAACAAATTATTACCGAGGCGGCGAATGTGAAAGCTGGCTTCGCTGACTTACGTTGGATCATGCTCAATAGCAATGAGTTTAGATTTATTCCCTAACACACAACCATATTAAATCACGTAGAAGCAATACAGAGTTTTTAGTTTTAGATTACTAGGAGAATTCGAACGATGGCATGTCGAGAATATAGACTTAGTCGAAGAGCGATGATGGGCGCGACGAGCGCGTCGATTTTAGGATTCAGTATCCGAGATCTTTTAGCCTTTTCTGGCCAAGATCACACTGCGAAGGCAGAGCATGTGATTTTGTTTTGGAATGGCGGTGGGATGTCTCACTTGGATACATGGGATCCGAAGCCTGGTCGTCCGACTCAAGGTGAATTTAATCCGATTTCCACCTCAGTTCCTGGGATGCAGATTTCAGAAATATTCCCCAAGCTATCAAAACAGATGCACCATGCAGCGCTCATCCGCTCCATTGCTGGTACTCAAGGGGCTCATGGTCGAGCGACTTACAATGTGCAAACGAGTTATTTGCCAAGTACCAATTTGCGTCATCCAGGAGTTGGTTCTGTGGTCGTCCATGAATTGGACAATCATAGCGATCTACCGCCTTACATTACGATCAGTGGACAAGCTCGCCGCGCCGGCTATCTAGGCCAACGCTGTGAAGCTTATTATGTCGCAGCACCTGGTGAAAAAGACCCTTACTTAGCCTTTCCTCAAGGCATCGGCCAAGTCCGCGGTGACCGTCGTTTGGAAGAGTTAGCCAAAATGAACAAACGCTTCGCCGTTAAGAAGGAAGATGCACGTCTTACGTCCACGCAAACATCCATTGATGATGCTGTGCGACTAATGCGATCGCCAGCCTTGGAAGCGTTTGAGCTTGATAAAATTGATGCAAAGACGCTCGGTCGCTATGGCGATACGAATTTTGGTCGTGGTGCATTAATGGCCAAGCGATTGGTCGAAAAAGGAGTTCGATTTGTCCAAATCAACCGTGGTGGTTTTGATACGCACAGTAATAACTTTACTGCGATGTCCAACCATGGTGAAGTGATGGACCCTGCTTTGGCATCGTTGATCGAAGACCTGAATGAGACTGGCATGTTAGAGAAGACGATGGTTATTATGCTCAGTGAGTTTGGTCGAACTCCGCGCATCAATGACAACGCCGGACGTGATCACTGGGCCCCCGTGTTTAGTGGATTTATGGCTGGAGGCGGAATTAAAGGTGGTCAGGTTATTGGCTCATCTGACGAAGATGGTTACATGCCAAAAGATCGACCTGTACAAGTAGCTGATATCAATGCATCGATGTGTCATGCATTGGGTATCGATCATGAAAAGGAAGTCATGACGCCATTGCTACGTCCCATGAAGTTAGTTGATAACGGCAGTCCGATAACGGAGCTTTTTAGACGTAATTAATTGGTTTTAAGACAATCGGGCAGAGTCCTGTAATAGGGTGCTGTCCGATTTGTTGAATGTGACTTTATCTATATATTGATCGGGGCTTTAGCACACCATGCAGTACTTCTTTGTTCGTCCGTTCTGTCGTCAATCGTTACGCACTTCTGTCGAATCAATTGTTTATCAATTGCTCATACTTGTAATGGCAATTGGTAGTCTTTCACAAGCTACCGTATTAAACGCGCAAGATACTGAATCGACTGAATCCGCCCGACCAGCTTTACGTGGATCGTTGGTAGAAGACCGCGCAGCTCGTAAATTAATCGACGCTGGTGACGCTCGCTTAGATGCCGAGGAATCGACCAAAGCACTGGAAATTTGGAAATCGGTAATCGAGCGTTATCCACGAAGTCGCGTACGGTTTACGGCTCATATTCGTCTTGGCAAATATTACTTAGACCGTGAACGAGCCTACGACCGTGCTCGAACTCACTTTGAAGCAGTCACGACGGAAGACAATCGAGATGACGCTCAACGTGCCGAAGCCATGCTTAACGTGGGGATTTGCCATTATTGGTCACGGCTATACGGTAAATGTTTTCAAGTGATGCGGGATGTGATTGAAGAGTTTCCCGTTAGCCCGGAAGTGAATCAAGCGTACTACTATATCGGACTGGGGCATTTTCAGCAGGGACATTATAGTCGCGCAATTACCGCCCTTGAAAAGGTCGGTACAACCCTCACTGCTGAGGATAGCAATAACGAGAAATTAGAAGCGGCAAAGCGATTTTTTGTCAAAGTTGAAGACGCTGATCTCGCCGTTCTCACCTCGGAAGATAGTGTAGATGTGATTTGTAAATCATCTGGCGGAGATCAAGAAACGGTACAGTGTTTTCCAATTGGGCGTAACGTGCGGATCGTGCTGGGATCCATCCCCACCAAGTTAGGTGTTCCGGTGCCGGGCAATGGTGTGTTAGAAGTCAAAGGCGGTGATACGGTTGAGATTATTTACACCGATGCACATACCGCTGATAAAACAATCAACGTGGAAGTCTTGTCGACGGTCACTGTAGTGGGTGATGGGATTGTTCAAATAAAAGATGGCGCGTTTGTTGAAACAATTAAGGGTGTCGTACTAGGCAAGACCGTTAACGTTGAAGTGGTTGATGCGGACCGTGATATAAGTGCGGGGGCGGACCAAGTACAAGCAACGGTTTCGATTTACCGTCGTAAAACCGATGAAGAAATTGAGGCGGAAACCGCAGATTTGATTGCTAAGCAAGAAATTCCAACGGAGGATGAAGCAGCGAAGGCACTCGTAGACGTCGAAGACCTAGCGATGTTTGATGAAGAAGAAAAAATAGATCGATTTAAATTAATCGAACAGTTTCCGGTAACGCTTACCGAAGTTGTTGTGCAGCGGGAATTGTCGACAAGATTTAATCTGTCGGAGGAATCTGACACCGACGAAGGTGACGGCGGTGACGATAGCAAGCAAGATCCGGACGGTGCACCGGCGCAAACTGCAGAATCTGCTCCTGCCCCTGTTTCATCCGCGATTCACAGCGGAGTGTTTCGAGCGACAGTTTCTGTGATCCGTAGCGATGCATCCATTTCTGACCAGGTGCTGCAAGCATTACCGAGCGACCAAGTACGAGTGACATACGAAGATAAACTCAACACTGGTGAAGGTGTTTCCATTCTGACTACTAGCGGTCGTTGTCTAGAAGGAAATATCGGAGGCGTTCGAGTTACGCGAGCTCTCATTTCAGATCAGGCACTACGCGTACAGACACAGTTGAAGACCGCGGACGCATTGACTCGAATCGGAAACCGCTACAAGGAATTCGGTTTAGAGAAGAAGGCATCGGAAAAATATAAACTCGCACTACGCATTTGTGAAGATATGATGTCAGAAGTGCAGGGACTGCGAGGCCGACTGTTGGAAGAAACCTATGTGCAATTGTGGCACATTTACTTTGAAATGGATCGTTTGAATTTGGCATCGGCGATGTGTGCTCGTTTACAAAGAGAATTCCCGTCGAGTGGATTTGTCGATGATGCTCTATTGCAACTTGCTGATGTCGCTAGAGTCGAGGGCGATTTGAATCGTGCCATTGGTATCTATACTCGACTTGTCAACATGAAGACCAGTCAACTCCGTGGTGAAGCACAGTTTGGAATTGCTGAGTGTTTTGAATCGATGGCAGACGCACAGACCAACGAAGCTGCGGTAGCCCAGTTGCACGATCGCGCGTTTCAGGAATTTAAGAAAGTATATGATCAGTTTCCCGAAAGTGGTCGAGTTGGCGAAGCTGTGGCAAAGATGGCGGATCACTACTATCAGCAAAAAGACTATTCGCGGGCGATTGATACTTTTGAAACTGTGTTGGATAGTCATCCCGACGCTAGATTCTTAGATGTGATTCTATTCAATTATGGTCGCTGCTTGTTTCGCATGGATCGACAAGGCCCGGCGCGGCAGCGATTTGAACAGTTGATAGCAGATTTCCCAGAGAGTCAATTGGCACCGGATG
>LWDU01033274.1_pt1 | contig 49211 bp, 37 predicted proteins | sample 727161 | NCBI WGS metagenome assembly LWDU01 (sample SAMN04566230, study PRJNA314399) | hydrothermal vent metagenome | isolation source: deep sea hydrothermal plume seawater | place: Mexico: Gulf of California, Guaymas Basin | collected 2004-07-11
GCTATCTGACGCACACTATAGTACAAGCCCAGGTAAGCGGTATCGCTGCTGACTAACGGAAACAGGTTAATCATGCACCCCAGGCGAATCAAACCTTCACTATAATTATTCAGATTGCGCTGTGCATAATCCACGACCTCACTGGTAATGCGGTCAAGGGAAGCACCGCCTTCTAACAGAGCAAGTAAACTCTTTGCCTGAACCAGTCCCACATTCTGTTCTATACCGCGTCGCAATCTCATTCGATGATACGCCTCATCGGCAGGCACTAGAGACTCAGCCGCAACCAGCACCACCCCATTTTCAATCCAGCAGGCGTATCTAGGCACGTCGTCCGCCCACAGATCAAAGGTACAGCCCGAGCGAAGATCAAACCGAGCCTGATGCCAGTGGCAGGTCAGCATGCCATCGCGGACCGTGCCTTTATCAAGGGGGAAACCCATATGTGGACAATTGTTCTCAACAGCATAAACACTGTCACCGTCCGCAAAGACAGCAATTCGCCGATGGTCGCCTGCAACAACAATCACGCCATGCTGTTTCAACTCATCATGACCGGCCACACGTATGGTTTTACCAGTCGCAACCGGCGCGTCCTCAATCCGGGTCATCATAGTGAGTCCTTTAATCGATAAATTAACCCTATTCTTTATTAACAGGAGCCACAAGCGCATCTTCTCGCCGACAACTGAGAAAATCAGCGGGTCAGGCTACAACCGGAGAGAATCCGAGGAGATGTAGCCCGGTTAGAGGCAAAACCGCAAGGGTCGAGGGTCACTCGATTGAAGTGCCTGCATACTGACCAAACCGCTGCTCAAGCACTTCTGGAAGTGTTGCGTCACAGCCTGACATGGCATCTCCCGAACGCACCCGGTAGGCTTCCGCATTGTTTGAACCATGGGGCGCTATTCCGGCTAACCTATCAGCGGCCGCCTGCAACATAATGCGTCGAAAACGCACGACCCCCAGATCCGTCTGCCCTAACAGTTCCCGGCTACGATCAGCAATAAAACCCTGACTATCAGCAATGGCTGCATCCTGTTCAGAAATACCGTGAATGCCGGTAAAATTAGACCCTCGCTGCATATCCCTGTCGAGCAGATAGTCATTTTCTCGCCTGCGCAGCGGTACAAAATCCTCATCCACTTCCGCGAAAATTCCCTGCCCTGCGGCCAGGCGGTCACGCTCTGATTGAGACAAGTCTCGTTCCAATTGGTAGGCAAAACAGAAAATCCAGCAGGACCGGTCATCAACGGGTACCCAACTGTTGCCCTGGCAGGTCTCTCCAGGAAAGGTATTCGGGGCAAGCGAATGGTTAGGCATCATAAACTGCGTGATTCGCCAATAAAGCTGGCTGTCATCGGCTTGCCGCGACGCGCCAAGCACCAGACCTGAACCATGTCGCAGCACTGTGAATTTTGGTATACCGTCTTCAACCAGCCAGCGAAAACGAGCAATCGGCGGCGGCTCATTAATATCCATCCTGCCAAGCAACGAGGTTTTCTGACCTTCGCTAATGCCTGCATGTAAATACGAGAAGTGAGCGGTATCCAGCCCCCCTTCTACAGCCTGTGCCCAATTACACTGCTGGAATTTCTTAGAAACAAAACGGTGACTGGCCGGTAATTCTGCAAACTCGAGTTTAGGTAGTGGCGGGGCTTCACCGTCTCCTAGAAAGGCCCAGATAATATCGCCATACTCAGTGACCTTGAGTGCCCGGATGGCGGCCTCCGGTTTCTGCCGCTCTGCCGTCTCGGCCTCTGATGTAGGCAGATCCACACACTGGCCATCAACATTAAATTTCCAGCCATGGTAAGCGCAACGCAATCAATAGACTCGCGCCACGATGCGAGCATCTTGGTTCAACAATGCCAACACGCCCTGAAGTATCCCGAAAAGCGACAAAATCTTCACCCAGCAGCTTTAAGCGAATCGGTGCACCATCGACCTCAAGTTCCCGAGCCAGAAGTACAGGCTGCCAATAAGCGCGAAAAACTTCACCCATCGCAGTACCAGGGCCTGTTTCGGTCAACGTTCGATTTTCTTCCGATGTCAACATTAGCCTGCCCTCAAACTGTTTCTATCAGTCTGCGGCAGTATAACTGCGGGCGCAACTATACCGTTCGATATTCAGCGATTAGGGCCCTGCCATAGCCGGTCAAAGTCGGTCAAAGTCGGTCAGGACAAGATGGTATCCGAATCCTACCTTCTATTCTTTTTGCGCTCGAGCCAACAACACTTTGCCGATAATCTGGTTAATGGTGCCCATCATAGTCAGGTCCCTGATAACCTCTTCTCTCAACCAACTGATTACCTGGCTCGCACCAACAGCCTAACCGAATCCATGCATTGCGAGCATGGGCGCGGCCTGCTCATTACGACACCATCATTTATTGATACCTGCTTAGCAACGCTATTAGAGCATCAACCCTTATAAAGATTGCCGTGCAATAGTTCTTTTGATAGCTTTAGCTCTTTAGCAATTTGGAATAATAAACATGTCACTCGACTCCTTTAGATCAGAAACCAGAGCATGGCTGGAACAGAATTGCCCACCAGGCGCCAGGGGTCCAGGTGAGGTATCAAATGGCAGCACTAAGATCACAATCAAGGATACTGATACATTATTGTGGCTAGAGCGAATGAAAGAGAAAGGCTGGACCGTCCCTAACTGGCCTAAAGCTTATGGTGGTGGCGGCCTATCAACACCCGAATATATTGTCCTGATCGAAGAAATGCAACGCATTAAGGCACGCCCCGCTCTGTCCAGTTTTGGCACTTCCATGATAGGCCCCACGCTGCTGGAGTTTGGTACGGAGGAACAGAAAAAAAGACACCTGCCTCGCATTGCCCAGGCTGAAGTTGAGTGGTGCCAGGGATACAGCGAGCCGGGCTCTGGCTCAGATCTAGCAAGCCTGCAGACCCAAGCCGAATTAAAAGGTGATCACTATGTCATTAACGGACAGAAAATCTGGACCTCGGGTGCGCATAACGCTGACTGGATGTTTATTCTGGTACGCACGGACAAGCAGGCACCTAAACATGAAGGAATCAGCTTCATGTTACTGCCCATGGATCAGCCCGGCGTGACCGTCAAACCCATTAAATTACTCAGCGGTGAATCACCTTTTAATGAAACTTTTTTCGACAATGCATTGGCGGCCCGGGAGGACCTGGTTGGAGAGGCCAATCGGGGCTGGACAGTGGGCAAACGGCTGCTGCAGCACGAACGATCGGGGATGGAATCGCTGGTCTCCGGTGGCGCCAGAGAAAAGACATCAAGCTTACCCGAAGTGGCCAAGTCATTCCTGGGTGAAATGAACGGCAGACTCGCCAATACTGCGACCAGAGACGAGATCCTCAAATATGAAATGGACTCCCTGGCGTTACATCTGACCCAGCGACGCGTGGTTACAGAATCCATGGATGGCGCTACACCGGGCCCAGCCACATCCATATTCAAGGTCGTGAGCACAGAATTGGAACAGGACTATAACGATCTGTTAACCCGTCTGCACGGCTCGCGGGCATTTGGTATTGACGAGAATTTCACTCAACCGGAAAGAGAAATGAACAATCGATTTTTCTTCTCCAGGGCTGCGTCTATCTATAGTGGCAGTAATGAGATTCAACGAAATATTATTGCCAAACGTGTACTGGGTTTACCCGATTAATTTATTTCCTACCCATAACGGAGTTCTGGTGCTTGCTGTTGCTGAGGCCAGATAAGCCCGGCAGTGGTAGCCGGGGACGCTGTCAATTCCCGCAGTCCAACTACGCCGTTAACTCAGCTTTACCGATGGATCATGACCTTGCCATAACACCTGGACCACCGCTGCTGAGCCAACATCAAAATTCACTGCTGCACCGGTAACCTGACCTGTGAACCCAAACACCTAGACTACGGGTGAGGAGCCGCCATCAACATTCACTGCTGCACCGGTGACGTAACTTGCCAGCCCAGAACATAGAAATGCGATGACATCCCCGGCTTCAGATGCTTCGCCGACCCGACCCATGGGTATATTTTGACCCATTTTCTGGTAATGATCCTCCAAACTGTAAGTTGCATCCTTTTGATTAGCTGTTTCCCAACGTAGTACATGTTGGCGGCTTTTTAGCAGCCCCACACAAACAGTATTGACCCGAACACCCCCTGCGGCAAACTCCTTTGACCAGGTCTTGGTGAGTGAAATACCCGATGCTCTCGATAAATCGGTCGGCTGGCTGCCAAACCCAGCCGCTTTACCGCCAGGCGTTGTTGTATTACAAATCACCCCCTGATTTTTCTTAAGCTGGGGCAAAGCATGACGCGTACAATAAATTGCTCCCATGACCTTCAAGGTAAAATCTTCTTCAACTTGTTCATTGGTCATCTTTTCAAATCGGGCGAAGGACGATGTTCCAGCATTATTGATAAGAATATCGATCCGACCCCATTTGGAAACAACCGCCTGCGTCATAGTTTCAACCGCTGCCTCGCTACGCACATCTGTGGCAATTCCGATCACTTCGTAACCAGTAATATCGCTGATTTCCAATGCAGCCGCATCCAGATTAGCCTGCGTCCTCGACACCAGTGCAACCAATGCGCCTTCTGCAGATAACCTTTCTGCAGCAGCTCTTCCAATACCATCACTGCCACCGGTTACAATAGCGACTTTTCCTTTGACTCCTAAATCCATTTGCGTTCCTTTTTATACATCCTAAACAATGCCAATCAGGGTGCTGTCAGCACAAAGATATCAGCTCCTGGCAGACAGCCAATTTTTAAAGCATAAGACGAATGCTTTACCCGGCGCAATGGTTACCACAGTTGATGTCGTTGCGGCACTCACCCGCCCTGAAACTGATTAGTTAAATCAAGGGCTGGAATTAGCGACTTCAAACACCCGTGAATCTCCCCTGTCTCGAGGATCAGATGCGGCCATCCAGGAATCACCTTGCTTCATGACGATCTGAACATCGCCGTATTCATACCCATGGGGCGTGGCTCGATATCCCTTATCAGCAAGCGCCGCAATGATTTCTTCGGGCAGCGGCCTGCCGATCTTAAAGCCATTGTAGGTAATTAGATCTGCTGGAAGTAGTTGATGATGAAACCGTGTCGCCGCTACCGCCTCATAGGGGCTCATGTTGAAGTCAAGAATATTAACGATGACCTGGAACACACTGGTGAAAATGGTTGAACCACCAGGAGTGCCCAAAACCATTTCAACGCCACCGTCTTTAAGCAAAATAGTAGGTGACATCGAAGAAAGCATACGTTTGCCCGGCTGAATTTCGTTAGCCTGATCACCCACTACGCCAAATATATTAGGTACACCCGGTTTAGCGCTGAAGTCATCCATTTCATTATTAAGCAGAAATCCAGCGCCTTCAACGACAACACCACTGCCATAACTCCAGTTGATAGTATAGGTGTTAGATACTGCATTACCCTTCGCATCAACGATTGAATAATGGGTGGTATTAGGTGATTCCAGCCCTGGACTGACGCCCTCAAGCTCAGATATGGTTGTAGCGCTGACCTGCGCTGCGCGCCTGTTGATATAGTCCTCGGTAATCAATGCGTTGATATCAATATCGACAAAATCCGGATCCCCCAGATACTCAGCTCGATCAGCAAAAACCCTTTTCTCCATCTCTGCAACCAGATGTATGTACTGTGCTGAGTTATGTTCAAGGTCTTTAAACAAATGGCTGAGATAATCTTTCATTTTGAGCAATTGAATAACAGCAAAGCCTCCTGAGCTCGGTGGCGGCGCCGATATCACTTCGTATTCCCGCCACTTTGCCCGCAACGGCTCACGCCATACCGCCTGGTAATTATTCAGGTCATCTATCGAGATAAGACCATTGGCTTTGTTCATCTGCGCAACTATCAGCTTGGCCGTTTCACCACGATAAAAATCATCAGCACCCAATTCGGCTATTCGCTTCAAGGTATCAGCAAGTTCTGCCTGCCGGAAGATTCTGTCGTGCTGTATTGCTGCGAAATACCGATTAAAGTTGGTCTGGTCACCAAACCAGTCCTTAACACTATGAATATCATTGACCAATATAGGCGCTGGTATGAAACCATCTTCGGCCAATCGAATCGCCGGTAATAGAAGATCTTTCCAGGGCATCGAGCCAAACCGCTGGTGGGCCTGCCAGAAACCCGCCACCGTGCCCGGAACCCCTGCCGCCTGAGCCCCTATCAGAGTACTATGCTCGATAACATTGCCTTCGGGATCGAGATACATATCCCTGTGAGCCGCCATGGGCGCCTTTTCCCGGTAGTCCAGAAAGGCAACTTCATCGTCCATCTTGATGGTCATGAAACCACCGCCACCAATATTCCCGGCGTCAATAAAAGTAACCGCAAGCGAGAAACCGGCTGCTATTGCCGCATCAACCGCATTACCACCGGCGCTGAGAATATCCTGACTGATCTGGGCTGCATATTTATCCGGTATGGCAATAGCAGCCACGCCAGATGTTACCGTTTGCGTCTTAATCAACGATGATTCTAGACTTTGCTCCTCCTGCGTAGGACCACAACCGGCGTAAGCGATCACGAGCGAAAATAAAGTCAGATAACTAAATGTCTTAACATTCATCAATCAATTTCTCTTTTAGAGTCTAATGGACTTGGCAGCCGCGATAAGGGTAGAACGATGCGGTGGTAATTAACCTGTTTTTGAGTAAAGAGTCAACAAATGGATATATTTAGGTCAACACGCACTGCCTTAAAGCCAATGGGGATGTTTATCAATTGCCATAAATATTTTTCGCCGTGGAAGCTCTATTGCCGCAATGCCGAAAAACAGGGGCAGCCATTATGGCCCACTCAATAGTTGACAAGTAAAAACAAACGGTAGGCCAAAAATCGGTCAGCGTTGCCAGAATCGGCCAACCCATTTTTGGGAATAATGTATTGCATCCGCACAGGGCCTATCGACTGATTTGAAAACCCTGTTGTTCAAGCATAAATCGATCTTCCTGAAGTTGGTCGACCCGGTTAACCTGGTGATGGTCATCAAAGACAAACCGTGTCACTTGGTGTGATTCAAACGGCAGTTTCGATGAATTTTCAACGGCTTTGAATTCGCTCCAGACATAAACAACGTTGTCCTTCCTGACAGACTCATGAATCGTTAATTCATCAACACCCCAGTTGTCTGGGTTTGCACTGGCAATTTCGTCAAGCAGGATGGTTTTACCATAAACATTACTGATGATACCCCGGGCAATCGACACCGACATCTTTTTACCGTCTCGTATCAGAACTGTCTGTACCTGCTCGCCGGGTTTGCCCCGGAAACTCAGCTTATCCATATTTTCCTGGTTTACCTCTACCCCATTCACCTCAACGAATTCATCACCTGCTTCCAGTACCTTCGAGGCAGGACTTTCATCAACAATTCGAGCGACTACCATTCGACCCTCGTTTTCCGGGTCAAAGACGAAGCCAAACCCCACATAACGACCACCGTTAATGATTCCTGATTCCGCCATATGAGCCTTAACGTAGTCAGCAGTTAGCTGCTGATTGGTAGAACGGGTTTTAATCCAGCCTTGGGCTATCTCAACAATGCCTCTATCAGCTTTAGCAATCGCTTTAATCTTACCTTCATGTTGATGTGCGGTTGCTGAGCAACAAACCACTAGCAATACCTGCATCAAGCCTATTTTAACTTTTGTATTCAACATTACCGTTTCCTCTATTGGTTTATTTGACAAACAGAGACCAGCCCCAAAATTTCTGCTACCCAGGATCCAAGCGCAAAATAGCGCCTCTGGATTGTCGATTTCACACTGTCATCCAAAGTTTTGAGCAGGCTCTCCTAGCTTGATCAATATAACTCATATTGAAACAAAAAGTGTATTTAACTGAGGCTAATTACAAACCCAAAAGATTCTGTTTTCACCTATGATTGCTAGAACAGGAAGGTTCATATAATCAGGACTTACCCGCCCAACCTGGCCTGCCGACCAGGTAGCCTTCACAGCAAAGGCCAATAGTTATCAGGACAATACAGTGGTCACGGATATTGGATGAGTTCCCCCAATTTTTATGGCAATTCATTGGGGTCTAGCCACTGAAATCGAGCCGTACATCTCAACCTCACCCCCGGCGTCAACCCTCACCAGCAAACGGCCCTGGGCCTCATGTTAAGCTGTACTATGCAACTCTGCCTTGACAGCATCAGCGATGCGGGTGCCATCAAAAAAGCCCGGATTATTCCCGGCATACAGTTGGACCGAAAAACTAAAGGCAAAATTTCGGAAATCCTCTTCGGATATCAGCTCATGCTCCAGCTGCTCATAGGCTTCGGCAGCAGCATGCCCCATGTCGAGGACATCCCAATGGCCAAGGTCAAAACTCATAATGGCGCGGACCTGCTCGCCAAAGGGATTAGCCTTACGGTTAAACGCAGTAAAAGCCAGGGTGTCATCCGATTCGCAGCCAAAATAGAAATTTGGAATAAATCGATCACGAATATCCTCAACTCTGGAAATGCCCATAGCTGCAAAATCATCTCTCACCTCAGGAGGTATATCGTGACCGCCTACGCCCAGAGAACGCGGCAATTGCTCCAGCTTAGCCAGGGTTGCAGCATCGCCATACTGTTGAAACAAATCCTGTGCCCGGGCCAGGTCAATATTAGCCGGATTCAGGTTCTCAAGCCCAGCTGGATTGCGCTTTTTCCATCGCCCAACGATATCGGTATAAAGCCGGGCACCGTTAATCACACCCCCCTCCAACAGTGCCACTCGCAAATCGGGATACCGACAAGTAACGCCGCCCATGAGCAGGCCTTTGGCAAGGACTTCCCCGGCCGCGGCAAAATGCCCCATGTGGTTATGCATGTAATTAGAAATCGAGCTACGCTCATGAAATCCCATACCGCCAGAGTGCGCCGCGACAGGAAATCCCAATTCAATGCACCGAGCCCAGAAAGGATCGTAATCGTGCTCACTATCTATTGATAAATTATCGAGCCAGAAAAGTTGATTTTCCAGATCCGGGTAATCTCTTGCCGCACTGGGTACTGGTCTTCGGACAAACGATGGAATCATTGCCACTTTCATGCCCAAAGCATGAGCATGCTCAAGTTCACGAATGCCTTCTTCCGGCGTGTGCAAAGGGATTACCGCAGCGACAGTCATGCGGTCCTGATATTCAGCATAGGCTGCAGCGGCATATTCATTGTAGGCATGGCAGGCCAACTGGCGATATTCCTGGTTTGGAATACTATGGAAGCCCAAACCTGTTGTAGGGTAAAGAACAGCAAAATCCAGCCCAAAATCATCCATCCTGGAGTGATAGAGTTTCGGCAACATCGCCGTACAGCGATCAAACGTGTTTTTGGTCGGCAGCGCCCACCAGGGTGCCCTGACTGAACGAGTATCACGTCTTTCATCCCAGTCCATCTGATACCAGCCTGGGCCTTGCCTGCCGCCGCGCATATTGGTTCGAAAATCAGTCACTGCGTCCTCTCCACCGGCTTCTTTTATGTAATCCATAAGAACCGGTAGATATTCAATAATATGTGAATCACCATCGATTAACGGGTGAGATAAACTCGCCCTGATCTGAGCAGAAGTAGTGGTCATGACAGTACCCTCTAGTGAAAAAAGTAAAGCTTGATTGGAAATTAACCACCAATACTCCGTTACGTCAACATCCGAATGGCCAAGGAGGGTCAGGACAATAGGCGAAGCGCCACATTACCTCTAGCCATATGACCAGGTTGCTATACCAGTAGGATCAATTTAATATTTTCCATACCCTATAAATTCAGCTAAAAGGACACTTTCCGAACGAGGCGTGAACGGCCGCAGGCGAAATTAAAGCTGCAACTGCCTGATTGTAAACCGTTATCTTGCTTGCAGGCTCAGACCTGGCCATTGATGGCCTACTTCGCTGAGGCATCAAGGCCACACCGAAAGCAGGAGATTATGTTTTAATAAGTTGAAGTGGAGGACGAATCCATGAATCCAGCAGATACATTTCATCGTGACGGGGTGGTGTTTCAACCACAGGCACTCGATAGAAGAACCATGGCTATCGCCCGCAAGGCTTTTGAATGGTCGCTGGCCAATCCAGGCAGGGGCGCGACCAGGCTGATCCCAGGCACGCCAGGCTCATTTTATGGCGACCTCGCTAACCCCTATTGCTTTGATGCGTACGCCCAGGTGCATACCGAGACTGTCATACCTAGCCTGATTACTGCGCTCTGGAATAAACCTGATATCTGGTTTATGTACGAACAGATATTCAAAAAAGCAGGTGGCGATGATGGTCGGCCTGCCAGGCGAACACCCTGGCACCAGGATCTACCCTATCTGCCGGTTGAGGGTAATGATCTTGCCGTAGTCTGGATATCCTTTGAGCCGTTGAACAAAAATGAATCCCTTGAATTTGTCAGAGGCTCGCACCTGGGAACGCTGTTTGATGGATCAAAATTCGATCCCCGTGACGATACCGAACCCCTGTACGGTACCGGTGAGTTACCAAGATTACCCGACATCGAAAAAAACAGGCCGGACTACGATATTATATCCTTTGCAATTGAACCTGGTGACGTTGTCATATTTCATCCCATGATGCTGCATGGAGGCGCCCCTACCGATTCAGGAAAGACGCGCAACACCTTGTCACTACGTTACTTTGGTGCGGATGCAAGCGTTGCCTGGCGGCCCAACGACACCATGGAACGCATCGCAAAAACCGCTTCCAGCCCCAATGTCCACCCCATGAACAGGGCTAAGCAGCGGGGTGTTGGTGCACCTTTCAGAGATGCCGGTTTCCCAAAAGTAGGTTAACAGAAAATCGGGAGTACCTATGACAAAACAGCTTGTTGTTGCTATCGCCATCTTATTCAGCTTACTTGCCATGAACTGCCAGGGCCATGGTGTACTGCCGGTTTCAGAGTCCATCGATCAGAAAAGACTGATCCAGTTTCCCGACACAAAAACCTACAAAACCCTGATACTGGACCCGCACACCCATTCCACTTTTTCTGATGGCCATGTATGGCCCACCATCCGAATTGCCGAAGCCCTGAAAGATGGCCTTGATGCCATAGCAATCACCGAACACCTGGAGTGGCAACCTCACCTGGCGGATATTCCGCATCAAGACAGGAATCGTTCGTACAACATCGCTGTCGACGCGAATGGTAAAAATGCGCTTATGGTGATTTCGGGGGCGGAAATTACCAGGAACGCGCCTGCCGGCCATATCAACGCGTTATTCCTCCAGGACGCTAATCTGCTGTTAAAAGATGTCACGCCCAGTGACCCAGGTGATACCCTCGCTTATTACCGCGCTACCAACCAATGGCCTGCTCAAGCTGCAGTTGACGCTGCCAATGCACAGGGTGCATTTCTGTTCTGGAATCACGCCTGGTGGCGCCAGGACTTCCCCAATGGCATTCCCGTCGCACCCGAGTTCCATCTATCAAATGCTGAAAGGAAACTGATCCACGGTATTGAAATTGCCAATGGCAACAGCTATTCAGAAGAGGCCTTCCAGATCGCGATAGATCTGGACCTGACCCTGCTGGGTGTCTCTGACATACACAACCTGATCGACTGGGACTTCCCACCGGCCCAGGGGCGCCATCGCCCAGTGACGCTGGTCCTGGCTGAACTGCGATCCCCATCAGCAATCCGTGAAGCACTATTTTCAGGGAGAACCCTGGTCTGGTTTGATAATCTGTTAATCGGCCACCAGCCGCATATGGATGAATTGCTGACCGCCTCATTGGAAATCAGCGCGGCCTTTTATGCGAAAAAGTCTCAGATACTTCGGCTTGAAATAAGTAATCATTCCGATGCAGACTTCCAACTTCAGAATAAAAGCCAATATACCTTTACCAATAGCACAGATTTTCTCTCCATTAAACCACACGGAACTCGGACTATCGGTGTAAAAACCGGCAATCGGGTCAAACAGATCAGTCTGCAATTTGAAGTATTAAACGCCCTGGTCAAGCCAAAACAAACCGCCCGGCTGACCTTGTCATCGCGAGTTGAAAGCAGAGACTAATGAACACGAACACGAACAAGAACAAGAACAAGCAGCAAGGGAGCACATTAGCAAGGCTGACTGTACTAATAACGGCTAATCTATAGCCAGTGCAACCACGGTGCTGCTGTCAGCACGGCCGCAGACCATACAATGGAAACTGATTTAAACACCAGGGAGAGTTGAACCCATGAAAATCACGCGAAGAGACATCTCCAAGGGCCTCGCGGCAGCAGCTTCCACTGCCCTCATGAGCCCATCCCTGGCCAGCTCACTGAAGCCTTCCGACCATAACAAACCTTCTAGGCATAACAAGAATGCTAAACGCAAGAATGTGCTCATCATCGTCACCGACCAGGAACGCGCCCGGCTGACCCTGCCGGAAAATCTCACTTTACCGGCACGGCGTCGCTTCGATGACAATGCCGTGGTTTTCGAGCAGTATCATATCGCATCACTTTCTTGTGCACCGTCACGCTCGGTTATCTATACCGGGCAGCATGTACAGAAGACCCGGCTTTTCAACAACCCGGGATACGGTGATGGCGCAGTCGATCTGAACCCGTCGAAAACCCCGACCTTGGGTCAATTGTTCAAAGATATAGGATACAAGACCGCCTATAAGGGTAAATGGCACTTATCGTCAGTCAACGACCTGAATCGCAAAGACAACAGGCAATCACTGCAACCTTTCGGCTTTGATGAGTGGCAAAAGGGCAAGGACACTGGCGGCCTGGTTTACCAGGGCGCGAACGAGGACAGCGACATCCTGGCAGATGCCCAGGACTATATGAATAGACAATTACAGCATGACGGGACCGACCCCTGGCTTCTTGCCATTAATTTCCACAATCCCCACGACGTTATGTGGTTAGATGCCAACGGCCGCCAGGCAGCGACCCGGCTTCGTCCTGGTTTAGTCAGCGACATGGCCCCGGCGATCGATCAGTACCCTTACAGTCATGACTTTGGGTTTGAACTTCCGACTAGCTTTGGCGATGACCTTTCAACCAAGCCGGAAGCACAACAGCTGTTTCTGGATCAGGCACAATACTTTTATGGCCAGCTTGATCCGAGTGATGCGCAGGCTCATCGCCGGGTCCTCAATTATTATGCTGCCTGTCTGCTCGATTCAGACAGAACAATAGATTCTCTGCTAAGTTATTTAGAGGAAACCGGTCTGGCAGACGATACCATTGTCGTTATGACCTCCGATCACGGAGAAATGGCGGGTTCCCATGGCATCAGGCATAAAGGCCCTTTTATGTATAAGGAAAACATCAATGTGCCTCTGTCAATCCGACATCCTGAAGGCCTGGCCGGCGTTGCCTCAAAGGGGTTATTCAGCGCCCTGGATCTAACGCCCACGCTATTGGGGCTGGTAGGTGAAAATCCTTTAGAACATAACCCTGACTTCAAGGGTTATGATCACAGCGATGTTATTTTTGGGAGAAGCAGCAACAGCCCACGCCAGGCACTGCTGGTCAATTTCAGCAACACCACCCAGGGTAACCCCCGCCTGGACAAAATCAGGATGTCAGCTAAAAGGGCTGAAGACCAGGGGGCCCCGGCAAAGCAGTTTCACTTCCCTGAAAATTTCATCCAGTTCGACTCACGTACCCTCGGCCGCGGCATATTTGACAGCCGTTACAAATTCTCCCGCTGGTTCACGCCGGGGGACCATCATCTTCCAGAGACCTGGTCAGTGCTAGTAGGCCGCAACGATCTTGAACTCTATGACGTTAACAATGACCCGGATGAATTAAATAATCTGGCTCACCACCCGGAACAGAACAGCACCTTGATTATGGCAATGAATGCAAAGCTGAACCAGCTGGTAACGCAGGAAGTTGGCACAGACCTGGGCGCGCATATGCCCGGTGACCCGGCAACCTGGACAGCGACTTAGACCGGTATTCAAAGACTTAAAGTGCCAACGCCGCACAGGCCAGAATCAAGCCGCAATAACCCTTGAACACCTTGAGGGATAGGCCTCTTACCTTCCTGGCACAACCATGATACAGACGTACAAGCCAGGCGTTTAAGACATGATTACCGGTATCAATGATTTAACCTGATCAATTGCCCTACTGGGTGAAAGCGTCAAGGCATACAGTGCACAGCCAATAACCGGTTTGAACGGGCTTCACCAGCGCCGGACAGAATATCGCTAGTGAATGCAGCACATACAATTTAGACTAACCGAATTGCAACTACCCCTGGTACAGATTCATGAAGTTATTCGCCGCCAGCATCCTGCTGTTATTCCCTTTACATGTTCATAGCAGCCCGGCAATAACCGCAGAAAATGTCGAAACCTTTTTTAATACTGCTTTTGCCGTTCAGCAACAGGAACACAGCATTGCAGGGGCAGTTGTTTCAGTCGTTTACCAGGGAGAACCCCTATTCAAGGCTGGTTATGGCTACGCTGATATCGACCAGCGTATTCCAGCCGATGCAGAAATCTCGCTGTTCCGTATTGCTTCCATCACTAAAACTTTCATCTGGACCGCCATCATGCAACTGCAGGAGCAGGGCAAACTGGATATCAACGATGATGTAAATGACTATCTGACCGAATTCAAGATACCAGACACTTTCCCCGAACCCATTCGTATACGCCACCTGCTCACCCATACGCCTGGCCTGGAGGAAAGCGCACTGGGTATGAGTGCCAGGAATCTGGAGGAGATGAAACCGCTAGCGCGGTATCTGCAAACAAATATGCCAGCTCGGGTCAGACCGCCCGGCAGCCATGCATCCTATTCCAACTGGGGCGCTTCCCTTGCAGGTTACATTATCGAGCAGATCTCGGGCCAGAGCTGGTCCGATTATGTCGATGCAAATATACTGATGGTGCTGGACATGAAATCCACCAATACCCAGAATGAGATATCCGAGCCGTTAAGAAAAAGGCATGCCAAGGGATACCGGTTCACTAACGGGGAATTTATAGCAACACCCTTTGAAGTCCTCAACGATGCACCAGCTGGCAATATGAGTTCCACGGCAGATGATATGTCTCGATTCATGCTCGCCCACCTCGCCGATGGCCAGTACAACGGGCAGCAGCTACTCAATGCAGCGACAGCGCGGGAGATGCAGTCAATCCTGTTTGATGCCCATGGCAAATTACCCCCCTTGTTGCACGGGTTTTTGGGCTACCACCAGAACGACCAGGTGATCTTTGGTCACGGCGGTGATATCAATCAATTTCACAGTGATATGGCACTGTTTCCGGAACTGGGCCTGGGTCTATTTGTTTCCTTTAATTCAGACCCGGGAGCTGCAGCCCGGAGCAACCTGGTGCCCGCATTTGTTGACTACTTTTTCCCAAGGGAATACCTGAGAGAGGCCCCGCAACCGGTTGATATTGAATTGGCAGAATATGTTGGTCAGTACCTGCCTTTACGTAGCAACCAATCAACAACCGAAAGATTGGCAACACTAATGGACGACACTGCCATCAGCATCATCGGTGACAACCTGCTCCTGGCAGGTTACAGCCAATGGGTGCCGATAGGCATCGATGAATTTGTCCATAAGTACCAGGACACGCATCTGATTTTTAAACGAAATGAGGCCGGCGCTATCAGTCATGCGGTCATCGGCTCACCGCTGGGCACCTACCGCAAAGTCACTGGATTGCAGGCGCCGGCTAACCAGCGCATTCTAATCACACTGATGATAATTATCGCCCTTGGGGCCGTTGCAGGTTTCGGTTATCGCGCGATTGTACCTTCTCGCGATGTGGGCCTGCCAAGCATACGCGTTATTGCCGCCTGGCTTCATGCCCTGTCGTTACTCTATCTGTACACTAAAATGTACCGGGCACTGTCAGGTAATATGGACCAATTTGTTTTTGGTATGCCTGAGTGGATGCAGGGGCTGCTGCTGGCAATGACCCTCAACCTCCTGATGGGAGTTTATGTGATTGTCTGCGCAATTCAGAACTGGCTAGAGGGTTCTGGAACACTATCCATGCGCGTTCTCTACAGCCTGGTTGGCCTGATGGCGTTGATCAATCTATGGATTGCCTGGTACTTTAATATAGCCAGTTCTACCTGGTACTAAAGCATTGCCTATTACATTGCCTATTACATTGCCAAGGCTTCCCATCACCGAGCATCTGCCAGTTTCGACGTCGTTAGCAGGGTATGCAACTGACTAGCGTACTTTTCGGAAAGGCTTACCGACCATGAACAAGGTCCTGTGTTATAACTGGAAGTCAATCCTAAGATTCGCTCGGTGCTCGCATTGACCCGTGCATTCTGGCTTGAGGGTTTTATCTTTCAGCGTGCAAACAACTGAACTGACAACGAGGCATGTATGACATCAGAACCTGGCAACGAAAGTATTTATCTCAGTTCCGGTATTCAGGCAGAAACCATTTCCATCGGCACGGGAAACCCGCGGAGTTATCATCAGGCTATCACCGAGCCCTTGGAGATCCCACCAGCCGAAATCTTTGCCAAATTGTTCATACCCCGTGGCCAGGGACCCTTCCCCGTGGTCATAGTCGTGCCGGGTAGCCTCGGCGTCGCACCCTCTCATATTAACAAGGCAGAGCACTTCACCAGCAGTGGCATAGCAACCTGCGTGATCGATCCTTTCGGCACCCGCGGGGTGACATCAACCGTGGCCAACCAGTCCCAGTACACCTTCGCGGCCAGTGCCTGGGACGTTCTGGCAACCACCACCGCCCTTGTTATGCGAGATGAGATTGATGCAACCCGGATCGGCGCACAGGGTCATAGCCGGGGTGGCACAGCGGTCCTGTCTGCAGCCAGTATTGCCCAGTATACGCAGGCTGACTTCAATCTGGTGGGCATCTATGCAGCCTATCCCTGGTCAGGTCATCAGTTCCTGCATCCAAAAGTAGGCCAAAGCCGGATCAGGGCGGTCATTGGTGAACGCGACGAGTGGTGTCTGCCGCAGCAGGTTCAGGGGCACATACACGCCATACAATTACAGGGAGGCGACGCCAGTTTCAGGTTATTTGCCGATGCACAACATAGTTTTGACCGAAATACCCCTGTTGAGATGATTGGTGATGCCTCCGTATCACCGGGTGCACCCACCGTCTATATCGATGATGAGGGCACCCTGATTGATCCAAGAACTTCTTTACCGGATAAAAGCCTGACCGAGCGAGACCTCATGCTCTATTCGGTCAAGACAGGCCATGGTCGAAGGGGGGCGCGACTGGGTTCACAGGGCGACCAGGCTCAGGCCTTTCATGAGGATATGATGACGTTCTGGACTGGCCTGTTTAACCCGTAAACAACACGATAAAGAAAGCTCAGTGCAAGAACCCGAGCACGGGTCCTGGGCGCGCTGTCCAGTCTCACCTGCGGGCAAGATATCGATACACAGGCCAGGACACAGCGGTCATAGCCACTGCATACAAAGCAGTCTCTCTCTCGGCATAGGCCTGAAACAAAGTAATAATAGTCCAGCCTACCAGGCACACGATGGTACTGTACGGATGGCCCCAGGCACGGTATGGGCGGTCACTGTCGGGTTCCAGCTTGCGCAGAATAAGAACGCCGACGATCATGGCAAGATAAATAGGTACAAAGAAAAATACCGACAGCAGTAACAGGAATTCAAAGCCACCCACCAGGATAAGGCCAACCGCTACCAACCAGGTGACCATGATTGCGAACACCGGGCTACCCCCCCTGCCTACATTTCCTGCCCGCTGCGTTGCTAAACCATCTGCTGCCAACGCCTGGAGAATTCGTGGCCCACCCATATATTCCAGGTTCTGATGGCTGAGCAGCATCAGCACCGCTGCAACAATTATAAAGCTGCCAGCGGCCGGGGAAATAGCAAGTTCCACGGCGTGGGCCAATGCCAGTTCACTTCCCGCCAGCGCTGCCAGCCCTGTACTCTTGACAAGGGCGACGTTCAGCAGCATATACAATGCAATGACAACCGTGATCGCCTTGATTGAGGATCGCGCTGCCGCTCCAGCACCTCCCCTGATCTCACCGTTGAAATAGGACGCGTAGAGCCAGCCATCATAAGTAAAAATAATAGTCGCGATCACCAGACTCCAGGCACCCAGCCCGTCACTGGCTGGCATCACCTGCCGGGTACTGATCGCAGCAGGGTCCACAAAAAACAGCACCAGTGATAGGCCGATAATAATCACGCCGATGGCTGATGTCGCGCACTCCTGGATGAGAGCACCCAGGGCAACCCCTCGAAGCTGAATTGCAGCAAAAATCGTCGTCACCATAATCGCCAGCGGTGTGCCCCATTGCGCTGCTTCGGGGATCAGAATTGCAATGAACTCCATGATCACTACAGCCTTCAAGGCGATGTCAGCTGCGAAACTCAACCAGTCAACCCAGCCGATGACGAAACCCGCATAAGGCCCATAGGCTCGCCGAATAAGCGAATAAGTGCCGCCGGAACGTGGCGTCATGGCAAGCAACTCAGCGCCCACCACCGTGCTCAACAACACAAACAGGCCGCCAAGTAACCAAAGCCCCAGATACAGAGAAGGCTCCCGAACGACTTCCGCAATTTCCCCAGGCCCGCGCAGAATACCCAGGCCAATGACGCCACCAATGGTAACGACCAGAACAAATCTGCTGGGCAACGACCTAGCCAGAGTCTGTTCTGTCAATTTAGATGAAACCCCTACCTAAAAGCCGGAAACACCGGCCGGGTAGGCCGGCGCATCGCCTTCATCATGGCCGTGTTTCTCGACATAAGCGATGGCCTCCTCCATAACCTGTAACCCGTCCCGAAGCGTAGACTCTTCCATATTGAGTGCAGGATACATACGAATAGTATCCTCGTGATCTGAAATGGCCCATACACCCAGTTCAAGCATTTTTGAGCGAACCGCGCGTGCCGTCCACCAGTCTTTTTCATCAGCATTTGTTCCTTCGGGCTTGCAAAAACTCACTCCCAACAATAATCCGTTACTCCTTGACTGACGCACAATACTGCTGGATTCCCATTTGCTCATGATTTCTACCGCGATATCACCGAGCCGGCTGGCCTGTTCTACAATACCGTCCCGCTCGAATATCTGCAGCGTCCTAATCGCCGCGGCACACCCTGCTGGCATTCCGGCAAACGTCGAACCCGACGCAAAGTCCTCGTTATCACCCATGATTTCATCACGTGCCGAGATTCCACACAGTGGCGCTATACCACCGGACAGATTCTTTCCATAAACGAGAATATCAGGCTCTACCCCATAGTGTTCAATCCCCCACATCCGGCCTGTCCGACCCAGCCCTGTCAGCACTTCATCGGAGATCATCAACCAATCGTTTCGGTTACAGATATCACGAATACCGCGAAGGAAGCGAGTTGAAGGAATCCAGTTACCGCCTTCGGCCAGCCCCGGTTCAACAAGAATGCCGGCAATGTTGTCACGCGCTGCGATGCAGGATGGAATATGGTTGTCGAGATACCAGAGACAATAATCCGTATACTGGTCTTCACTCATGCCCGCTGGTATTCGTTCACTGTACGGGTAAGGTGCCTTGATAACGCCCCCACCCCAACCCTCAAGGTAAGTACCGTGGCCCGCGTCCAGTCCACTGAGGACTTTCGTTGCCAGGCCCATACCATGGTAGGAAGAGCTGAAAGTAATGATGTAGCGACGTTTTGTGTGTGTCAGCGCCAGATGGACCGCCGCTTCTGCGGCCTCTGTACCTGATACTTCATAATTGGTTCTGGGCAGGGCCTTGCCTGGCATGATGTCGGCAAGCATTTCTGCCAGGTCATAGCGAAGCGGATGGTCATAGTGAAAGCCAAACCGCCGATTTGCTACGTCGACCGCCTCTAGAATCTCAGGATGACAGTTGCCAAGCGGGTTGGTGGCCCAGCCGTTCTGGAAATCAATATAACGCCTGCCGTCAAGGTCCCAGACAAAGTCGCCCAATGCCTTATCAATAACGATCTGCCGCACGGGACGAAACCCACGTTGCCCGGCGCGTTTAAGTTCAGCACCAAATCTCAAGCCGTTCTTGAAAAATGGAATACCTCGCTCGAGCGCGGCGAGCGTCTTCGGCCCTGGGAATCGATCCTTCACAATGAGCTATCTCTTATCTATTACGACCCAGTCTGACACAGGAACAGGGACAGAAAAAAGCCTTTCCACCGCTACCGGGCAGAAATTCCTGCATTTGCATCTACTAATACAGGAAAACCAAGAAGATGAAGACCTGCTGGCGCGCTGAATAGAAACCTTACTAAAGCGCTTTACCAGCGGGCAGCGAAGTTCTGTGCGGTCGCCTCTGGGTCATCGCCGGTAGCCTTAGCACCTGAGCCAACGCCCAGCGCACCGAACCTACCAGAAAAATACATCAACCCCCGCTGGCAAAGGCCCGACATCATTCGAATTAGATCCAGAAACTCAGGCGAGTAACGACAGGCAAATGAATCAAATTGACTGCCAGGGGCGTATCCGAAGATCAAGCCAGCGCTACGATAAAAAACCAATGGAAATCAGAGACAATGACTAATTCGATTTTTGTCAAAAATAGAGTGAAAAAAGGCACGTAAAAGACGCCTAAGGATGGTATAAAATGGCACACTATCGGCAATCTTAAGAGGATTTAATATGCCCCTGGAAATGAATAGAAACGTATTTATCACCTGCGCAATCACCGGCTCTGGTAGTACTCAGGACCGTAGCCCGCATGTGCCGAGGTCTCCCAAAGCAATAGCTGACAGTGCTATTGCAGCCGCACGAGCCGGTGCTGCCGTCGTCCACTGTCATGTCCGAGATCCTGATTCAGGCGTTGCCGCAAGGGACCCCAAGCTGTACCGGGAGGTAACCGAACGAATCCGCGATTCGGAAGTTGATGTGGTGTTAAATCTGACCGCAGGCATGGGTGGCGACCTGACTTTCGGGCCACCATCAGCCCCCCTGCCACTCCAGGCGGGAACTGATATGGCCTCCGCCGAAGATCGTATGGAGCATGTGGTTGACTGCCTGCCAGAGATCTGTACGTTAGATTGCGGCACCATGAACTTTGCTGAAGCCGACTATGTAATGACCAACACGCCAAGTATGCTCGAGGCGATGGGCAGCATAATGACCGAACTGGAGGTACAGCCGGAAATTGAAGCATTCGACACCGGTCACCTCTGGTTTGCAAAAAAGCTGGTAAACGATGGCGTACTCAAACGCCCGGCTCTGGTGCAGCTATGCATGGGTGTTCCCTGGGGTGCACCTGACGACCTGAACACTTTCCTGGCCATGGTTAACAACGTACCCGCAGATTGGCAATGGTCCGGATTTTCCCTTGGTCGCAATGAGATGCCTTATGTTGCTGCAGCCGTGCTGGCAGGTGGTAACGTCAGAGTGGGGCTGGAAGACAACCTATGGCTGGATAAAGGCGTGCTGGCAACAAACGCTGATCTAGTCGCTAACGCAGTGACCATTATTCAAGCTATGGGCGCAAAAGTCATGCAACCCCAGGAAGTACGCGACCATTTAGGACTCAACAAGCGCGCTCCTCGATGACCCAGACGGCTGCAATAATTGGTGGCGGCGTTATCGGCGGCGGCTGGGCAGCCCGCTTTTTACTCTCCGGGTGGGATGTCAATATTTTTGATCCCGATCCGGAAGCCGAACGCAAGATCGACGAGGTGCTCAGCAATGCCCGACACTCGCTTCCCAGTCTATTTGAGACTGATCTGCCTGGCGAAGGTAGGCTCAGCTTTGCCAGTAGTCTGGAGGCAGCGGTAAAGGGCGCCAGTTGGATCCAGGAAAGCGTTCCCGAAAGGCTTGCGTTAAAACAAGATCTGTTAGTCCAGGTTCAGGCCGTCTGCGATAGCAATGCCGTGCTGGCCTCTTCAACTTCCGGCTTCAAGCCATCACAACTCCAGCAGCACATGAACAACCCGGCACAACTGATTGTTGCCCATCCTTTCAACCCTGTCTATCTCCTGCCCCTTGTCGAACTGGTCGGAGACACCCCCACCATCGTTAGAGCTAAAGAAATTTTAGCTAAGCTCGGCATGTTTCCTCTGCACGTACGCAAGGAGATCGATGCGCATATTGCAGATCGTTTTCTGGAGGCGGTCTGGCGTGAAGCACTCTGGCTGATAAAAGATGGCATTGCGACAACAAGTGAAATCGACGATGCCATTCGCTATGGTTTCGGCTTGAGATGGGCACAGATGGGCTTGGTCGAAACCTACCGCGTAGCCGGCGGCGAAGCCGGCATGAAACACTTCCTGGCCCAATTTGGCCCGGCTTTGAAATGGCCATGGACGAAATTAATGGATGTACCCGAGTTAACCGACGATTTAATCGAGCGCATTGCCAGTCAATCCGATGAACAATCCGGGGGCTATAGTATTCGCCAGCTAGAGCGAATTCGGGATGACAACCTGGTCGGTATACTGCGTGCTTTAAAAACGCGTAACTGGGGTGCTGGTAAGCTTTTAAACCAACATGACCAGCGACTACAACCCGAGCGAACTGCCCTGGACAACAAACCCTTTGTCAGTGTAACAAGGTCCATCCCAATTGACTGGATAGACTATAACGGGCACATGAACGAAAGCCGATATGGCCAGATATTTTCCGATGCCGCCGATGCGATTATGGCCCATATCGGTGCCGATCAGGCTTATATTGATTCCGGCCTGAGCTACTTTACCGTCGAAACCAGAATCCGCTATCTGGATGAGACCAAGCCAGGCGAACGCATATACGTCAATACGCAGGTTCTTGACGCTGAAGGCAAAAAATTAAAGCTGCTGCATGAAATGCATCACCTGGGTGGGCGTTTACTGGCCACTGGTGAACAGATGCTTATCCATGTGAGCCTGGACACCAGACGATCCTGTCTACCCTCGGCATCTGTGCTGGCAAAAACCGAACAGCTAGCATTAGCTCACAGCATGCTGCCAAGACCCGATTATCTTAGCTGAAACACGACTAAAACCTTAGAGAGAAAGACATGCAATTTGGATTGACTGAAGAACAGCAAATGATTATCGATACCACGCGAAAATTTGTTGAACAGGAACTGTATCCGCATGAAGCAGAGGTAGAGCGCACCGGCGTCCTCAGCCCGGAAATAGTCAAGGAGATACAGGCAAAAGCCATAACGGCAGGGCTGTACGCTGCTAACATACCAGCTGAATTCGGCGGCGCGGGCCTGGATACCGTGTCCTGGTTACTGTACGAGCAGGAGCTGGGCCGAGCCAACTACGCCCTGCACTGGACCTGCGTTGCCCGCCCTTCAAATATTCTCTGTGCCGGGACCCCAGAACAGCGGGAGAAATATCTGCTCCCCTGCGTACAGGGTGATACCTGGGACTGCCTTGCCATGACCGAACCTGGCGCTGGCTCAGACCTGCGCGGTATGACGGCTTCTGCGGTACCCTCTGGCACGGACTGGATTCTGAACGGCACCAAGCATTTTATTTCCCACGCTGATATTGCAGGTTTCGCAATCTGTTTCATGGCCACAGGAGAAGAACAAACCACGAAGGGCAAGAAAAAACTAATTTCAGCCTTTTTCGTAGATAAAGGTACGCCTGGGTTTACGGTCAGACAGGGCTATAACAACGTCTCTCATCGCGGTTACACCAATGCGATACTGGAATTTGATGACTGCCGTATACCCCAGGAAAATATGCTTGGGGAGGTTCACAAGGGCTTCGACGTTGCCAACCAGTGGCTGGGTGCAACCCGGCTGCAGGTCGCGGCAACTTGCCTTGGTCGCGCCAAACGGGCTCTGCACCTGGCGCTGTCCTGGGCAGCTGAGCGTGAACAATTCGGCCAGAAAATCGGCAAGTTTCAGGGCGTAAGTTTCAAACTGGCTGATATGGCCACGGAAATCAAGGCTGCGGAACTGTTAACCCTGGAAGCCGGCTGGAAATTCGACCAGGATAGCTGCACAGATTCGGACATGGCTATGGCCAAACTCAAGGCGACAGAGATGCTGGCCTTTGTTGCCGACGAGGCGATTCAGATTCACGGCGGTATGGGGGTAATGGATGAACTACCCCTGGAACGTATCTGGCGCGACGCCCGCATTGAGCGCATATGGGAAGGCACATCTGAAATACAAAGGCATATAATTTCACGTGCGCTGTTGCGCCCGTTGGGTGCCTGAGAATCTCATGTCCCGGGACCTTTCTCGCCTGATAAGCCCAAAAACCATAGCCATTTTCGGTGGGTCATGGGCAGAAAACGTCGTAAAGCAATTAAAAAAAGCCGGTTACACTGGTCAAATATGGCCGGTCCATCCACACCGGCAGAAGCTCCTGAATCTGCCTTGTTTCGCGTCTGTCGCTGAATTGCCTGCTGCACCCGATGCCAGTTTCATCGGCGTCAATAAACAACTGACCGTTACAGTGGTACAGCAGCTAAGCGAGCGAGGCGCCGGCGGTGCTGTCTGCTTTGCATCAGGCTTTCTGGAAAGCGAAGCTGATGTCGCTGGAGGTGCCGAACTCCAGCAACAGCTATTACAGGCGGCCGGTGACATGCCGATCCTTGGCCCGAACTGCTATGGCCTGCTGAACTATCTCGATAACATACCGATCTGGCCTGATGAACACGGTGGTCTTAAAGTTGAGCGGGGTGTTGCAATCATTGCGCAATCGTCAAACATTGCTATCAGTCTCACCATGCAGCAGCGCGGCCTGCCCCTGGCCTTTCTCGCCACGGTAGGCAACCAGGCACAAACCGATGCGGCCACCGTCGCTGAGACGCTCCTGTCTGACCCAAGAATAAGTGTGGTCGGATTCTACCTGGAAGGATTTGGTGATATCCGCTCACTGGAACGAATTGCTGCATTGGCACACACACTAAAAAAACCGTTACTCGCGCTTAAATCCGGCAAAACCGAAGCTTCCCGGTCTGCGGCGCTAAGTCATACTGCTTCATTGACCGGAAGCAGCCGAGCCGGTGAATCCTTACTCGAACGCCTCGGCATTGTCGAAGTCGACAATCTGGACGTTTTTATAGAGACCCTGAAAATTCTGCATTATGCGGGGCCACTAGCTTCTAAGCATATTAGTTCAGTCAGTTGCTCTGGCGGTGAAGCCGGCTTAATGGCAGATGCCAGTGCCGATCTCGACCTGGATTTTCAGTCGTTTTCAAAACAGCAGCAGCAAGCATTGGCAACCTGTCTTGGCCCGCAAGTGAACATCGCTAATCCACTGGACTATCATACTTACATCTGGGCTGATATCGCCGCCATGACCCGCTGTTTTACCGCTGTCTGTTCCGGCACATCGGCGCTCAACATCTTCGTCTACGATCGCCCACGAGATGATTACTGTGACCCATCTGCCTGGGACTGCGTATTAACAAGCCTGCGCGCAACAAAGCAGGCAACATCAGCCCCGATTGCTATCCTGTCAAGCATTACCGACAACATGAGCGAAGCCTTAGCCAGCGAGCTGGTGGAAATAGGATGTGTGCCTCTGGCTGGCATGCGCACTGGACTAAAGGCTGTTGAAGCCGCGATCAGCGCGGGCCAGCATCAGCGCCGTCGAACTATGCCGGAGAGGCTGATCATCGTGCCGCAGGGGGTGGCCGAAGCGCATTCAAACATTCAGGCCAGCACCGAACACAGCGCTAAGTTATCTTTAGCTGCCTATGGCGTAAAAATACCCGAATGGACTACCGCCAGAGATTCAGGACATCTTCAGCAGATAATTTCAACGGTGCAATATCCCTGCGTCCTGAAAGCACAGGGCCTGGCACACAAAAGCGATCACGGCGCGGTAATCACAAATATTAAAAACAAACAAACGCTTCTCGCTGCTGCTACCGATATGCTTAAGCGACTGCCATCCGATCAGCAGGGATTTCTGATAGAAGCCATGGTCACCGACGTCATTGCAGAGCTCTTGATCGGCATTACCCGCGACCCCACTGGCCTGCTGGTCCTGACCCTGGGATTTGGTGGCACACTCACTGAACTGATCGACGATTCAGTTTCAATATTGTTACCCTGCAATGCCAGTGATATTGGTCACGCATTAACCCAGCTGAAACTATATCCCCTGTTAACCGGTTACAGGGGAGCCAACAAAGCAGATCTGACGGCTATTGTTGATGCAATAGTCGCTATCGGTCACTACGCACAGGATAACGCACGCCGGTTGGTTGAGTTAGAAGTCAACCCCCTGCTCGCTCGAGCGAAAGATGCCATTGCTGCTGATGCCCTGCTACGGCTGACGGCAGATCCATGACCAGGCGCCTAGCTGAATTTGACAAAATTAAAACCTTTGTATCTAACCAAGCAAGAGGGAAAGTATGACTGACGAACCCATAAAAACCCGCACCCAAGACAGTATTCTTGAAGTCACACTGGACCGGCCTAAAGCCAATGCCGTTGACTTGATCACCAGTCGAAAAATGGGCGAGGTGTTTCAATCCTTTCGTGATAACCCGGATTTACGCGTTGCCATCCTGACCGCGGCAGGTGAAAAATTCTTCTGCCCCGGCTGGGACCTCAAAGCAGCAGCCGATGGCGACGAGGTTGACGGCGATTACGGTGTGGGGGGCTTTGGTGGCCTGCAGGAATTACCTCGATTGAACAAACCCATCATCTGCGCGGTCAATGGTATATGTTGCGGTGGGGGGCTCGAGATCGCCCTGTCCTCAGATATTATACTCGCCGCTGAACATGCAACCTTTGCCTTGCCAGAGATCCGCTCGGGTACCATCGCTGACGCCGCATCGGTAAAATTACCAAAACGCATTCCGTATCACATTGCCATGGAACTGTTACTGACAGGCCGCTGGTTAGATGTAAAAGAAGCACATCACTGGGGCTTCGTTAACGAAATTCTCGCCGCAGATCAGCTCATGACGCGCGCCTGGGAACTGGCTCGGCTACTGGCGTCCGGCCCACCGCTGGTCATGGCGGCGATTAAAGAGGTCGTGCGGGATGCAGAAGCATCCAAATTTCAGGACTCCCTGAACCGGATTACCAGCCGGCAACTGGCAAGCATAGATACGCTTTATGGCAGTGAAGATATGCTGGAGGGCTTCAATGCCTTTGCAGAAAAACGGGATCCCGATTGGAAGGGCCGATAACACTGTAAACACCTGGCAGCATAAACAGCACCCGGCGCCGACAAAAACCAATTCAGATAGCTGGTTTAGCCTCTTCAGCGGCCCCAGCGGTTTCGCTTTAAGCTAATTTTAGTGGCATTGCCAGCCAGGCGCGAACAACAGACTGCCATGACATCAGCTATGTTGCACACCCGGCCAGTTTTGGTTACTTAGTTTCAACTTGAGATTGTGTTAGATTTCCCACTATAACCGGCGGAGAAAATTATGAATGCGATCAAATACTGCGTATTGGCAGTCGTTTTAATGTCTGCGACCACCACACTAGCTAGCAGCCTGGACATCAAAGAGTGGCAGGTGCCCTATGATGCATCCCGGCCTCGCGATCCATTTGCCGACAGTGCCTCCTCAGTATGGTTTGTTGGCCAGCGCGCGGGCTACCTGGCCCATCTGGACGTACAAACCGGGGAATTCAGAAAAATTGATCTAAAACAAGGCTCTGGGCCACACAACCTCATTGTCGGTTCAGACGGAGTTGTCTGGTATGCCGGAAATCTAAACCAGATGATCGGCCGTTACGACCCGGAAACAAACAACATCCAAGAAATTATGATGCCCGATAAACGTGCTCGTGATCCACATACCCTGATATTCGATAAAAACGAGGAGAATATCTGGTTCACGGTGCAAGGCGGTAACATGATGGGCCGACTCAACATCAAAACGCGTCAAGTTGACTTAATCCCATCTCGAACGCAGCGTTCCCGACCTTACGGGATCAAAATCGCACCGGACAACTCAATCTGGGTGGTGCTGTTTGGCTCTAACAAACTGGCCCATATCGACCCCGAGACACTGGCACATGACGAAATCGAGCTGCCACGCCCAGAGGCCAGACCGCGCCGACTCGAAGTGACCGCTGATGGCAACATCTGGTATGTCGACTACGCCAAAGGGATGCTGGGCAGGTACCAGCCCAGCACAGCCAAATTTACAGAATGGCAGATGCCTCAGGGTGAAGGTGCCAGGCCATACGGCATGGCATCTGATGCAAGTGGCAGACTCTGGATGGTGGCATCCGGTGTGCAGCCCAATGTATTTGTTGGCTTCGACCCGGCCACCAATCAATTTATAGGCGCAACCAAGATAGACTCCGGTGGCGGCTCGGTCCGGCATATGCACTACCAGGAAACATCGGGAACCGTCTGGTTCGGTACCGATAGCAACTACATAGGCCGGGCGATTGTTGAACCGGGGAAATAGTTGAAATCAGTGATTGTCCTGCTGGCGGCGTGTTTTATGAGCAGCGCCAGTGCTTTCCCAGGGGGGGCGCCCTGGGGCACAGCCAATCCTCAGTCAGGCCAGAACTGCACCGCCTGTCACTTTGATTACCAGGCAATTCCTGATTCGAAATCCCTGACAATTCTAGGACTCCCAGTTGCGCCTGTCAGCGGCACCACTTATGAATTAATGGTTTCCTTCGTCGATAGTGTTGCAATCATCGCTGGTTTTCAGATGTTCGCTTCTACGGGACAATTTAGCACCTCACAAAAGCATATCGAGACGACTGGATCCTCGATAAGATCTACCCGACCCGTTACAAATAAAAATGGCGTCGTCTGGGCCATGTTATGGACGGCACCGGACCTCGCAGATAAAAAGCTGACCTTCTATCTGGCGGTCGCCGGTGCCAACGATGATGGCTCTCCCTTTGGCGACCGAATCCACTACCGCTCTTTTACTGTAACGCCTGATAAAAACCGACCCAACGCAGGCCACTAAGTTAACCTTGCCTGCACCTGATCGATCTGCTCCGGCTAAAAGTGTTGCTGCCTATGCGAATGAAGACCCAGATTAAGCACCACCTTTTGTTACCACTGCCTCAACACCATCGAGGCCTCACGTTACCTGAACTTGCTATTCCACTATTGAGTTTGGTATACAAACCAGGATCGAAAAAAGTCTTATCAACCCTGTTAACAGAGAGGACAAGTTAATGCGCAAAGAGACCTGCCAGGTGCTTGTGGTTGGCGCAGGACCAGTGGGTCTGGTAGCCGGGATCGATCTGGCCCAGCGCGGCATCGACGTAATGGTACTTGACCAGCGAAGGAATTTTGATCCACTCACCGTTCGCTGCAACCACATATCTTCGCGCTCCATGGAGATTTTTCGTCGACTTGGCATCGCCGATAAAGTAAGAGCGGGTGGTTTTCATGATGACTTCCCGCATGACGTGTCCATCAGGCTCACCGCGATCGGCAAAGAAATGGCCCGAATCAGGATACCTGGCCGAGCCGGACGTAAAACCGGTGAGCAAGGCGCTGACGCTGGGTGGCCAACGCTGGAGCCGCCACATCGTATGAACCAGATTTTTCTGGAACCCATCCTGCAGGAAACAGCAGAGACCACCAGCAACCTCCGCCTGCACTTCGACCAGGAGGTCACCTCAATCACCGACCAGGGTGATCAAGTACTGGCCAGTATCCGTACCAGTAACGGTTCAGAGCTCGAAATTTGCTGTGACTATCTGATCGGCTGCGACGGTGGTGGATCGCTTATCCGCAAGCAAATCGGCGCAGAATTACAGGGGGATGCGGTGGTACAACGGGTCCAGTCATCCTTCATTCATGCCCCGGGCCTTACCGCCATGATGCAGGCAGACCCCTGCTGGGGCGTCCTCAACATCAACCCGCGGCGATCCGGCACTATTTACACCATCGACAACGACGACCGCTTCCTGGTCCACAACTACCTGCGCCCGGGCGAGGGATTCGAGACGGTAGATAGAGACCGTTGCCTGAGAACGATTCTGGGTGTCGAAGACGATTTCCAGTATCAGCTCACCCGCAACGAAGACTGGATCGGCCGTCGCCTGGTCACCAGCAAGATCGCCGAGGGCCGCGTTTTCCTGGCAGGCGACGCTGCCCATATCTGGGTCCCCATGGGCGGTTATGGCATGAATGCAGGCATTGCCGATGCCGCAGGTCTTACCTGGCTCCTGGATGCCAGACTCAAGGGCTGGGCAGGCACCGGCATGTTGGCGGCCTATTCCGCTGAGCGGCTGAGGATCACCCGTCAAGTTTCTCAATTTGCCATGGAAACAGCAGAGACCATGATTAAAAACCGCGCTGCGGTACCACCGGAAATAGAGGATGACACGCCAGCCGGCGTAACTGCAATGGCCTGGTTCGGGGCTCATACCCGGGACCTCAACTCACCCCAGTATTGCTGCACGGGGCTTAATTTCGGCTATTTTTATGATGCATCACCGATCATCAACTACGACGATGCGCACCATCCTGATTACTCCATGGACAAATACACGCCTTCGACGGTGCCAGGCTGCCGTATGGCCCATATTGTGATGGCCGATGGCTCCTCCCTCTATGATCACTTCGGATCTGGTTACACCCTGATAAGAACCGGGCCTGACCAAGCCGCTGGCCTGGTTAAGGCAGCGCGGACGCTGGCTATTCCACTGGCCATCATCGATATCCCTGCCTCGGATCTTCACAACCACGCGCTTTATCTGGCTCGGCCCGATCAGCATGTGGCCTGGCGAGGACAGCAGGAACCAGAAGACCCAGAGAACATTATGCGTACGCTCTCCGGAATGCTTTAAACCCGGTGCAAATAGCTACGACGCACATTTAACCAACTGAACCGGGGCTGGAGCTTCCCTGGTTAGGGGTTATACCTTTAAGCTCGGTCCTGGGACAGTAGATATGCTCAAAATCCTTAGTTACTCTTAGAGAACGAATTCACTCAGGCGAGCCATACCATGGAAATGACAACTTCAAGACGAAAATTCCTACAATCCTCTGGTGCCCTGCTGCTAGGCGCGGCCGCTAGCACCTCTGGGGTCAGCACAGCGCAATCGCCTGCCGCTAGCCCTATCGGGCAAGATTACTGGGCATTGGTCAGATCAAAGTTTGCCTTCAGCGAAGCAACCGTGCCAATGAATGCCGCCAATCTTTGCCCCTCTTTTCGCGCGGTAGCAGAAACCGTCGCGGCACTGACTTATGATATTGACAGGGATTGTTCCTTTAACAACCGTGCCAAGTTTAGGGACCTTCTCGAACGCTCCCGCCAACTGGTTGCAGAACAGCTAAATGTCAGTGCGACTGAAATCGCCCTGGTACGCAATACCAGTGAAGCAAACAATATTGTCAACAACGGGTTAGATCTCAACAAAGGCGATGAAGTCTTAATATGGGATCAGAATCATCCTACCAATAATGTCGCCTGGGATGTTCGTGCCGCTAGATTCGGTCTGGTAGTCAATAAAGTGTCTTCCCCTGATAAGCCAGCAACAAAGCAGGCGCTTATCGACACCTTCACATCCCAATTCACGCCACGCACCCGGGTTCTATCCATTACCCACGTCTCCAATGTCAGTGGCATCAAACTACCTGTCAAGGAAATTGTAGCGGCCGCCCATGCCAAACAAATCTATGTTCATGTAGATGGAGCCCAGGTATGGGGCGCAATGTCGCTGGACTTAAAGGACCTGGATGTGGACTCTTTTGCCGCCAGTGCACACAAGTGGTATATGGGACCAAAGGAAGCTGGCGTGCTGTACGTAAAGGAACAGCATATAGACCGTATCTGGCCCAATACAATAGCGCCGGGCTGGGGTTCTGATGTCAAAACAACCCTGCCAGGTGCACGCAAGTTTGAATCCCTTGGCCAACGCGACGATGCAGGACTTGCTGCCGTGGGGGTTGCTGCCAGGGAGCATAATGACATCGGCCTGTATCGTACCCACCATAGGATTGTAGAACTGGCACAACGCTTAAAGACCGGCATCTCCGAATTGGGACTGGAACTGGTAACACCCATGGACCCCGAGCTCAGCTTTGGTGTCTGCATTACCAAAGTGCCCGAGGGTAACGGCCGCAGCATTGCAAACAGGCTCTACACTGAGCACGGCATAGCCGCTGCTGCAACCGGTGGTGTCCGGCTTTGCCCGACAATCTATAACTCGCCAGAACATATCGACCGGGCAATCGCCGGCATGAAGGCATTGATGGCTTAGCCTTAAACACCGGGATCTTGGCCCTTTTTACCCTGCGCAGGTCAATCGAGAACCCAACAGGTGATCCAGGCCCGATGATGGCATACTAGTTGAATGCTTAGCGCAATTGACTCCAGCATCATCCTTGCATACATGGTCCTCATGATCATGATCGGTTTCTATGCAAGCCGCAAACAACACAGCATCGAGGATTTCTTCATCGGCGGTGGCAACGTTGGTACCTTTTCGATCGCTTGTCTCTGGCTGGCGTCATGGGTTGGTGGCGCGGCCATTGTCGGTGGCACATCGAAAGTTTATGACCTGGGCATTTCAGGCGGCTGGTATATCATCTGTATGGCGATTGGCTGTCTCCTTTTTGGTCTGTTCTTCGCAGTCAGAGTTAAACGGTGGGGCCAACAGAGAAGTCTGCTCACTTACCCGGATCTGATGGAGTCGGCTTACGACAGCCGCACACAAATTGTAGCGACGGTCTCTACAGCGCTTGCTTTTATCGGCTTTGCGGCCGGTCAACTGGCCGCCGCAGGAGCCGTTTTAAGCACCCTCCTCGGATGGGAATATTTTGAGGCATTGTTACTGGCCAGCACGATCATCATTATTTATACGGCGTCCGGTGGCTTCCTGGCAATTACCTATACCGACTGGGTGCAGTTTGCTTTGCTGTTCGTGGGTGTTGTTCTTGTGGGTATCCCCGTTGCCATTGCCAATGGCGGTTCCTGGGAGGCCCTAACAACGAATTTACCGTCTAGCCATTTCAACCCTGTAGGTTGGGGCCTTCCCACCATGTTAGCGCTCGGCGTTTCAATCCCAATGAGTTTTTTCGTTGCGATGGATAGTTACACACGAATGTATGCCGCAAAAAATGAAAGAACAGCAAAGCGAGGCACGCTCTGGGCAGTCGTGTTTTTGCTTCCTTTAGCAGCCGGGGCCGTTTGGTTAGGCTTGACCGCCGCATTATTGTATCCAGAGGTCGAAAACAGTGCCGATATTCTGACAGTATTTGTGCTCGACACCTTCCCGGTTGGTTTAAAGGGTTTAATCCTGGTTGGCATACTAGCTGCACTGATGTCGACCGCAGACATTTGTATTCTCACAGCGTCTGCTAACGGCAGCCGAGACATTTATCAGCGTTACATTAATCCGAAAATCACAGCACGCCAGCTATTTCGTCTAAGCATCGGCTTAGCCATTATTTTTGGTGCTGCAGCGACTTTTATGGCCTGGCAGATGCAAGATATCATCGATATATTATTAATGGCTTTCACCATAAATTCAGCGGCGTTATTTGTACCCACTATCGCGATGGTGACATCGAAAGGAAGCAGCAATGTCGCAGCATTTTGGAGCATTGTACTGGCGTTGCTGACCGTCATAGTCTGGTATGCAGCTTCAGGGCTGGCGCTGTCACCGGTATTTAAAATTGATCCGTTATGGCCGGGTCTTTTTGTTTCTTTCACCGTCTTTACTGCATTGAGCTTTGGCAAAGGCGGGTCAATATCAACATCTGCGCAGGTGAGGCCCCAGTAGGATAATGCCTGGCAGCCCCCACTCCAGTCGCTAACCTAAAGACAAATTCCTTCAAAATGCCATCCCGCGGGAAGACAAAGGTTTAATTCTGACCGTATGCTCTGTTCAGTGAATGCCGGAAGGGCTTGGACAACTTGTTCACCTCAAGGAACAGTAACAGAGCACCTCATCTCAGTTTGGCATTAAAATTCCAACAGCTATAATTCTCTCTGAACTACAGATCTAACAAAGTTTATGCCCCCACCAGTATAAAAAATGTACCTGGGAACGGTCGTCTGGGTGAACCGCCTGCACCATGGAGCTACGCCTGTACCGAACTGCATGACCTCGAATATGAGATAGCAGCAGGATAAGAGCAACAGCCTACTTTCGAAAATCAATTTCCATCTCGGATGCCAGGTAGAACATGGTGGCATAGGCCGCCGTCAGCTGACGCATGTCGGCCGGAATAATTTTGTCAAAAGTATCATTAGGGGTATGGTGATAATCAAAATAGTCATTCGAATTCTGCATGAAATTCAGAGCCGGCATACCCGCCCTTCCAAGCACACTCATGTCCGATGCGCCGGTCGCATCATTGGCATCACTCCACGCGATTCCGAGCGGTGCAATTAGCTTGTGCATTTCCCGAACAACCGGCAGTGCATTTTCACCCACACCAGAGATCAGGGTATGCGGGCGACCACCCCCGCCATCGACTTCCGCCCCGAGAAGATGCTGGTCTAGATTGTTTAGGTTGGCCCGGTAATATTCCCTGACGCCGATCAGGCCGATTTCCTCTGCGGCAAACAAAAGGACTCGAATGCTGCGCTTCGGACGCTGCTCCATCTGCCCGATCAATGCCGCTGCTGCCATCATCGAGCCGACACCGGCACCGTCATCAATTGCGCCGGTGCCCTCGTCCCACGAATCCAGGTGCGCACCGAGAACGACGTAGTTGTCAGGGTCCAAGCGACCGGAAATCTCACCGATCACATTGGCACCCTTAATAGCTGCCGTGATCTGGGATGTCATATTCATTTTGAAAATAACCGGCTTGCCACGACGTAGCATATTCTGGATGAGTATGGCGTCCGGTGGAGAAATCGCCGCTGCCGGAATTTTTCTGACGTCATCCTCATAGCCATAGCCACTGCCGGTATGCGCATAACGGTTATTGTCCGTTCCGACCGAGCGAATGATAATGGCCTCGGCTCCCCGTTTTGCGGCAACGACATGTCCTCGGCTACGCGCTTGTGTACCCTTACCGTAACCGGCCATGCGAGTATCACCGGGTTGCGGCACGAAGTCCGCCATACTGTAGGAAACGAAGGCGATTTTTCCCTTCAGACTGTTACCCTCAGGCACTGCTTCAAGCGCCTCAAAATCCGCGAACTCGGCAATCTCGCCAGAAAGATCACCGCCGGTTCCAACGCTATAACCCAGCGCGGTCAAAACAATGTGGTGAGGATATGGCGAGACAATTTCCGCACTCGCATCACCGCGCTTCCAGCCGTATTCAACCGGTACTTCTTCCGTCCAGACACGGTCGAAGCCAAGCTCCCGGAATTTGGCCTGGGCCCAGGCAATTGCCCGTTTATCGCCGTCAGTGCCAACCCGACGGGCACCGACCTCGGTCGTCAAGGACTCGACAATATCAACCGAAAGATTGTCCAACAATGCGCGTTCGCGCAGCAAAACAGCGGTGTCTGCCAATGGCCTGGGAATGATATCGTAGTTGACAGTGGTCTCGTCTGCCAGGACAGTCGTCGTGGAGATCAGTACAGTCGCCAGCAGGGCCAGGGTCGCGGCTATCTTAGCCAAAATTAGTCTCGGCATCGTTTAGATCCATTTGTCCAGGGAATGTTGACAAAGATTCTACAGGGCCTTTGCTGCAAATTCACGTTGTCAAACCCAGCAATTCCTGCTTTGCACAAGCGGCAACCATGGCATGAAGCACACGCCTGTTTGAATTCATGCTATTACTCACTGACGATGACCGCGTACATCTCACCTACCCGGTGAATAGCGTGGGTGGCCAATTGCTCACCAACGATCCATCGAACGCCTGGCTCGTTGGAGTGGACCTGTTAGGCTCTTGAACCACGTGGCGAACGCGGCAAATGGGATCGTGATACATTGGCCCTTCATATTCGATCTTGGAACTTCTGCCATGCTAAGCTCGACGGTCAAAGAGCGCTGCATAGCCAGACGATGAATAAACGCGATAAACAACTGGGGATGGAATCCTGCATTACCCGCAGGGATTTCATCAGCGGTGTCGGCATTGCTCTCAGCGGCAGCCTGGCCTCGTGTACCTGGGCCGAGATCCAAGCACCGCAGCAGACCAGCGCCCTCTACCCACCAACCCGTACCGGTCTGCGCGGAAGCCACGTCGGTTCTTTTGAAGTCGCACACCAACTGAGCAATGGCAAACGCTGGCTGCCCGCAGAAATCACCGATACAGGGGAAAGTTATGACCTGGTTGTCGTCGGTGGCGGCTTAAGCGGGCTTGCCGCAGCCTGGTTCTACCGGGAGCAGAAAGCCAACGCACGGATTCTCATCCTCGATAACCATGACGATTTCGGCGGCCATGCCAAGCGTAATGAATTCTGGCACGGCGACCGAATGTTGCTGTCTCACGGCGGTACCATCAACATCCAGGATTTCAATGAATATGGCGTTCCCGCACAGCGCCTGATCCGCTCACTCGGTATTGCCCCGGAGCGTTACGGAGATTTTGCCGACAAGGATCTATACACTTCCCTGGGACTCAGCAGGGGTGTTTTCTTCGGCAAGGAAACCTTCGGCACTGACCGTCTGGTCACTGGAGAAGGTGAGCCCTCCTGGCAGGAGTTCCTCGCCAGAACGCCGTTATCGACACAGGCGCGCAATGATATTGCCAATTTACACTTAACCCGGATAGATTATCTGGCCGGTCTGAGCGACCACGACAAGCAAGACCGACTGCGTGGCATGAGCTACCAGGATTACCTTTTAAACCTGGTGGGAGTAAAGCGCGAATCACTGGCCATACTGCAACGGGATGGCTACTGGGCAATCGGTATGGATGCTTTATCTGCCTGGAGTGCGGCCGGAGATGGTGCGCCCGGCACTCTTGGCCTGGGGTTATACCATGAAGCCAAACATGAGCGTATGTATTTCCGGTTCCCGGACGGTAATGCCTCTATTGCGCGACTGCTGGTTCGCGCGATGATTCCGGCTGTTGCGCCAGGGTCTACCATGCAGGACATAGTAACCGCGCGGTTTGACTACGCCCAGCTGGACCGTGCCGGGGCACCGGTTCGCGTCCGCCTGAATAGTACCGTCGTCGACGTACATCACCTGGGCGACCCAACCTCAGCGCGAGAAGTGGAAACCACCTATGTCCAGGATGGTCGCGCCCGCCGAGTACGCGCAGGACAAATAATTCTCGCCTGTTATAACTCGGTAATCCCTTACTTGTGCGAGGAATTGCCTGCAGAGCAAAAACGGGCGCTGGCGCAATCCCTGAAGGCGCCCCTGGTTTACACCAGTGTGCTGATCAACAACTGGACGTCCTTCGCTAAGCTCGGCGTTCACCGTGTGCACTGCCCCGGCGGGTATTTCAATGACTTCAGACTCAGCGACCCGATCAATATCGGCGACTACCGGCACGCCCAATCCCCGCAAGACCCGATTATAGTGAACCTGTACCGGACTCCACTGGCCCCGGGCCTGACAGCCCAGGCGCAATGGCGGGCGGGTCGTCGGGATCTGCTAACCACCACCTTCGAAAGTTTTGAGCGAAACGTACGAGATCAGTTGGGCCGAATGTTGTCGGCCGGTGGGTTTGATCCTGCCCGGGACATTGAAGCCATCACTGTCAATCGCTGGCCACACGGTTATGCCTACGGCCAGAACCCCTCGACAGGCGAGATCGCTTATATGCTGGACGAGGTTTCTACGCAGATCGCACCGTGGATCGCAGGACGGGCGTCGTTCGGTCGAATCGCCATTGCCAACTCAGATGCTGCCGCCAACGCTATGACGGAAAGCGCGTTAGCCCAAGCTCATCGGGCGGTTATGGATCTACTGTGACCGAACGAGCTCACAGCAACTGCGCCGATCTGAAATCATAAGGTCGTAACCGTCTTCGAACGCGGCAAAGACAAAAAGGTGGCCATGGCCTTGCTTCTACCAGCTTCTTCTAGCTACTACTGGCTACTGGTCGTTTTCCCGGGCATGACCTAACACACCAGCACCGGTGGTTCTCGACTTTGTATCTAATCAAACATAGATACGGCGGCTCCGTTATCGCAAATTTGCCCACCTTGGTCGAATCATCATGGACTGGCTGATACTAAAACCCTAGACTCGATGCCGTCGGTTTCCCGATCTAAACAGGTCAGTATTTCCCCCTTTATAAAAAGAGGGCTGAACTGAACTAGCTGTATATTCGTATGCGCAGGCAAAGGTCTTTTCAACTGGGTATCTAATAAAAAATAACTGCGGAAACAAAAACCCATGAGCCATACCAGCATTCAAAATACTAACCGCAATCAAATACCCCTTGATCAGAAAATCGCCTTTGGAATTGGTATGCTGGCCAATCAAATGTTTCCCGCCGCGCTGGGCATCTTTATGGTCATTCTGGTGCAGGCTCTAGGCATGAGCCCTATCCTTTGGGCGCTGATTTTCTTTATACCCAAATTGATTGACGCCATCACCGACCCGCTAATGGGCTATATCTCAGACCACACCGTCTCCCGGTGGGGCAAACGCAGACCCTATGTATTTATAGGTGCCATTATATCGGGGTTGTCATTCATGATGATGTGGCAACTGTCTGCAGACAATTCTCAGATGTATAACTTCTACTACTTCCTTTCCTGGTGCTGTGTGTTCTGGATTGGAATGACTATATTCAGCGTGCCCTACGTCGCCATGGGCTATGAAATGAGCAATGACTTCCACGAAAGAACCCGTTTGATGGCAGTGGCTCAGTGGATTGGTCAGTGGGCCTGGGTGATTGCACCCTGGTTTTGGATAGTTCTCTATGATCCCAGTTGGTTTGAATCTGCAACCCAGGGGGCTAGAACGCTATCCCTTTGGGTCGGCGGTGTCTGTATGGCCCTGGCGCTAGTACCGGCTATCTTTTGTACCTTTACCAATAATCCTGGAAATGACCATCGGCAAGTAGCTGAAAAGGGGAATCTTAAGGATACTTTAAACGATTTTGGCCGTGGTATTGTGATCACACTGCGCAACAAACCCTTTCAAAAAATCTGTATAGCGACCTTCCTGATTTTTAATGCCTTTCAGACTGTAGCGGCTTTTTCTTGGTTTATTATTGTTTACTACATGAATAATGGAGACCCCGGGCAAGCCGGTATGTGGCCGACCTTGTTTGGCTCTGTAGGAGCTTTGTGTACCTGCTTTCTGGTTATTCCTGTGATTAACCACGCCGCGCAGAAATACGGCAAAAAAATTACTTTTTTATACTCTCAATCAATCTCTCTAGTTGGCTATATCTTGTTCTGGTGGAGCTTCTCGCCGGAAAACCCTTACTTGATGCTGATACCACTGCCGCTGTTCGCCTTTGGTATTGGTGGCCTGTTTACCATTATGATGTCAATGACCGCAGATATCTGCGATCTCGATGAGCTGGAAACCAAACAACGCAGGGAGGGTACCTTTGGCGCCATCTACTGGTGGATGGTCAAATTAGGGGCGGCTTTTGCCGGAGGCGCAAGCGGGCTTATCTTGAGCACTATCGGATTTGATCAAACAGTGGCTGTACAAACTGAGGACACCCTTGAGCTTTTACGGTTAAGCTACATTGCCATACCCGCGATCGGGACTCTGATTGCTATCCTGGTCATGCGTAATTATGACTTGGATGAGCGGCGCGCCAATAACATACGAGCGCAACTAGAGGCGCGTCGAGCCGCGTAACCGGCCCGTTGAGATTAAAACCATGCCTGGTTAAATCCGAGCTCAGCCTATACGCTCCCAGGTTAAGATTCCGCCACCCTACCCTCCCCATTTCTCCACTGCTGCCAGACAATCCCTTTGGTTAACTACGACTCCGGTAAGAGCCGCTGTCCCGCCAAGTTCACTCTGCCGGCCTAAAGCACTATCACACGCCAGGCTTAGTAACAGCCCTGCCGGATAGTTAAGATAAGGAAACTTCGCTATTGCGAGAACACAGCCCTGCTCAGGCATGTCCGTAATTACAGAGTAAAGGGTTATACTCTGATACGGCTATTTCAAGATAGTTTGGTCATTCCATTCCCGAGTTGGCGGGAACGATTTAACTGTCTTTATTTTTCAAATGAAGGCCTTATTATTCGTGCGAAACTCTAGGATAAATTATGAGTACTGAGAGCAAAGTAATAGACGGCAAAGCTAGACCGCTCGGTAATTACCCACATTTCAAAAAAGCAGGTGATTTTATTTATGTTTCCGGCACCAGTTCGCGCCGAAAAGATAATAGTCACGAGGGCGCCGAGACTGATGATACCGGCAAAGTGACTCTGGACATCAAAGCGCAAACTCATGCAGTTATTAGAAATATCGAAGCCACATTGAAGGAAGCGGATGCCAGCCTGGACGATCTGGTTGAAATCAGTACTTTTCTCACTGATATGGCTTATTTTAAGGGGTATAACACTGTTTATGGTGAATATTTTGACCCTACAGGCCCGGCACGAACCACTGTAGCCGTAGCCGAGCTGCCACATCCAAATATTATTATTGAAATTAAGGCGATTGCCTACAAAAAGGAGTAATCATGCCTGCACACCCTAGATTCAGACCCTTTAATTTTGAAAAATGGGTGGAGGATCACAAAGACCTCCTCAAGCCGCCTGTCGGGAATAAAATACTCCATGATGAAACAACAGGAATGATTGTTATGGTGGTTGGCGGGCCGAATACCCGTGTCGATTTCCACGATGATCCGGTCCAAGAATGGTTCTATCAAATCAAGGGCGACATGATGCTCAAGATCGCTGAGAAGGGTGAGATTTATGATGTGCCTATCCGCGAAGGCGAAGTATTTTTACTACCACCCCACGCCTTACACGCGCCGCAAAGGCCACAAGCGGGGTCCATTGGTCTGGTTATCGAAGCGCCCCGTCAGCCCGACATGATGGAAGGGTTTGAATGGTTCTGCTTTCAGTGTGGTGAAAGAGTTCATCGGGTGGAGGTATCACTTGCTGATCCAAGTATGATTGTCACAGCCCTGCCAAAAGTTTATCAGGATTACCACGATAATATGGAAGCACGAAAATGTGCTCATTGCGGTGAAATACATCCCGGCAAAGGCAAACCGCCGGAAGGTTGGGTGCAGCTTAAAGCATGAAGACGATTGATATTCATTCACACTTTTATCCTGATGGCATTGATGATCTGGATAGCCGCTTCGGCAACGGCGCCTGGCCCGGTTTTCGCAAAGTATCTGAACAAAAAGGCATGATCACGCTAGGCAAGAAAGATTACCGCCCTATTTATGACGCTTGCTGGAATGCACCTCGGCGGATTGAAGAGATGGATAAATACTCGGTTGATATTCAGATCATGAGCGCAACGCCGATACTCTTTGCCTATGAAAAACCAGCCGACCAGGCACTAGCATGTGCGCAGCTAATTAACGATGCAGAACTTGAGTTATGCTCGCATGAGCCTGCACGACTTAAAGCCATGTGTCAGGTGCCACTACAGGACATTGATTTAGCCTGCGCTGAGGCCAGCCGAGCGATGGCGTGCGGTCATGTGGCAGTGCAGATCGGCAACCACGTTAAAGATAAAAATCTGGACGATGAAGGAATCATTACATTTTTACAACATTGTGCCCGCATTGACGCGCCAGTGCTGATCCACCCATGGGATATGATGGCGCCGGAAAGAATGCCGAAATATATGCTTCAGTGGCTGGTAGCCATGCCGGCTGAAACCCAGCTTTCTATTTTATCGCTGATCCTGTCAGGGGCGTTTGAGCAGCTTCCAAAAAACCTGAAGCTTTGCTTTGCTCATGGCGGAGGTAGCTTTGCCTACCTTATGGGCCGGGTTGACAATGCCTGGCGGGAGCGTGATATCGTTGCTAAAGACTGTCCTAATCTGCCCTCCTCCTACGTTGATCGCTTTAGCGTAGACAGCGCGGTCTTTAGTGAAGACGCACTTGATCTACTGCTAAGTTGCAGCGGGGTTGAGCGGGTAATGTTCGGCACGGACTACCCGTTTCCGCTTGGCGAAATTGACATGGGTTCACTTGTGCGAAATCACAGCGGCCTGAGTGAACAAGATAGATCTGCTATTTTAGGTGACAATGCGGCGAAATTTTTTAATATAGCCTGAAAATCATTGGGAAAAAGTGATGAGCTTTGAGTTTATAATACCGGATATTGTCGATCCGAGCGGTGTCGACAGTTCACCCTATGCGCGTGCAATGGATGTTCTCAACGAAAAAATCCGGGAGGATCAAGCCGTCAAAAATGAAGGTGAGCCGATCACCGATTTTCACGGCACCAGCAATCCTTATATTGACTATGAAAGCATTGACCTGCTGCTCAGTCTTCAGCATCCACGCTCGGAAGGATATGATGAGATGTGCTTCATAATCATGGGGCAGGCAAAAGAGCTGCTGTTTAAATCGTTGTATTATGAGCTCTATAACCTGCAGATTCGCCTTAACGCCGATGATATTGCCAACGCCTTTGTCATTCTGGACCGCTCGAAGAAAATAATGAAATTGATCATCAATGTATGGGAGGTGCTGTCGACCATAAAAACCGACGGTTTTAATAAATTTCGCGATTATTTAGGTGCCGCCTCAGGTCAACTGTCATTCATGTACCGCCATATTGAATTTATTCTGGGTAATAAAAACAAAAAAATGTGCGATGCCCACAGTAACGTTGCTCATGTTTATCCTGCGCTTCTCAAGAATTTTTCGTCGCCCAGCCTTTACGATGATGTGATTAAACTTCTGCATAGAAATGGCTACCAAGTGGCCCCGGAATGCCTGGTACGGGACTGGACAGAACCATACAAAACCCATCCATCAATTGAAAAAGCCTGGCTTGCTGTCTACGCAGACCCGACACCTGAAAATCAACTTTATATGCTGGGTGAAAACCTGACAGAAGTTGCCGATCTATTCTCTCAGTACCGCCACCGCCATTTTATCAGTGTCGAGCGGATACTCGGATTTAAACCAGGAACAGGCGGCTCTGCAGGCGTTGGCTGGCTGCGAGAGATAGTTGATCACCGGTTTTTCCCGGAGTTATGGCGCATAAGAACGGAGCTATAGAAGGCATATAATATGAGAAATATAGTTGCTTATATATTCGCTACTCTGCTTCTAACAGGATGTGGTGATGTCGATGTCACGTCCCCTCGCCCCAATATTCTGTTGATCGTCGCCGATGACCTAGGCTATACGGATATGGGCGCCTACGGCAGTGAAATTCGCACGCCAAATTTGGACAATCTTGCTGCTGAGGGCTTGTTGCTGACTGATTTTTATGCGGCGCCAACCTGTTCCCCAACCCGGGCAATGCTGCTTTCCGGCACCGATCATCATCTGGCTGGCCTGGGTACGATGCACGGAGAGTGGGACACCAATCAAGTGGGTCAACGAGGCTATGAAGCGCACCTTAATCAGGACGTGGTTTCGGTATCCAGCATTCTCAGGGACAGTGGCTATCATACCTATATGGCTGGAAAATGGCATTTGGGCGGCGCACCAGATCTTCAACCACCCAGCCGCGGATTTGAACAATCCTTTTACCTGGTTCAGGGTGGTGCCAGTCATTTCAGTGACCAGCAAGGCCTGACCGAAACCATGGTTGTCGATTATCTTGAGAATGGGGAAGTTACAGCGCTCCCCTCAGATTTTTATTCTACAAACTATTATACCGACAAAATGATTGGCTATATCGATCAGAACCGTGCGGACGGTAATCCGTTTTTTGGCTATCTTGCCTACACATCCCCACACTGGCCATTGCAGGTCCCTACAGAAGATATGGATCTTTATAAGGGGATCTATGACGGCGGTTATGAAAAGCTGCGCGAGACTCGAATTTCAAGGTTACGGGCACTTGGCATTATCGACGAAGCAACCGTTGCAGCAATCGCCCCGTCCTACATTACGTCGTGGCAGGAGCTCAGCACGGACGAAAAGAAAGTAGAAGCACGTAAAATGGAGCTTTATGCTGCCATGGTCGAAAATCTCGATCGTAATATTGGCAGGGTGATCAACCATCTTAAAGAAACAGGTGAGTATGAAAATACCTTCATCATGTTTATGTCCGACAATGGTGCCGAGGGAAACGATATAGGCACTTTAGGCGATAACGAAGAGTGGATTCCCCGTTCCTTTGATAACAGCCTTGAGAACATGGGCAAGGTGAATTCATATATTCATTATGGCGCCCAATGGGCGCAGGCCAGCGGCGGACCGTTTCGTGACTACAAAAGCTTTGTATCGGAAGGTGGTATTAAAGTACCGGCCATCATTCATTACGCTGATCTTGACTACGACGGCGACATGGACGAAGAGATGATGAGCGTAAAAGACATCGCCCCCACATTGCTTGAACTGGCAAATACTCAACACCCTGGAAGCATCTATAAAGGCCGAGAGGTGTTCCCCATCAGCGGGAAATCACTGCTGCCTCATTTGCGCAATCAACAACTGGCGGTTTACGATGCCGATGATATCAACGGCTGGGAGCTTTTTGGCCGTCAGGCAATACGGCAAGGATCCTGGAAAATGGTGACCCAGGCGCCGCCTTTTGGCAATGGCAAGTGGCAGCTTTTTAATCTGGATGATGACCCAGCGGAAACCAGCGACCTCGCTGCAGAAAATCCAGGCAGGGTCGCTGCACTAGCGGTGCTCTGGCAAGACTACAAAACCAGGAATAACATTATTCTACCTATTAACGGCGAAAATCCGTACGCGTTACCTTAAAGGGCGGCCTGCGCCCTATTCAGCCGTTCGCTTGAGCATCGAACCAACACGCTACATCTGTTTAATCGTATGAAAACACCATCGCACAAAACCGCTACACTCAGCGCAGTCTCGAAAGATCCTGTTCATGCCTATCCAAGTCGACCAACGGCAATAGCAATAGCATAAGGCCAATCATCAGGCTGGAGAAAAGCATCATACCCCTGTAGTCAGTGAAGCCGCTCAGCAGTACCAGAAGCCCAGATCCCATGGAATAGGTTAGATTAGCCAGCGCCATATAGACTGCAAACTGTGAGGCAGCCACGCGATTCAGGCATAGCCTCATAAAAAGAGCAATCAGTGCAATAGTCACAATCTGAGTTGCAATCGCGTTAACCAGCATGAACCACTTAAATACGCTGGATACGCCCCACATACTTTCGAAGAGTCCCATAGCCAGAAAGATTGCAAGACGAAACATCACAATCCACTTCAAAATACGCAACGAACCCAGGCGATCAATGATAGGGCCTAATACGACCCCCGTTAGCGCCGCAATCACACCAGTCACCGCTACCCAGTTAGAAAAATCGAGCTGCAACCACCCTAATTCCTGGACAGTCAGCACTGGGCTCACTGCTACCAGAAGTCCAGAGGTCATTCGATTCAGTGCCTCAATCAGAATCAATAGAATACTCATGGGAAGTAATAAAGCCTGAAATACGCTGGACAGGATGGAGGCCCAGCTCTCACTGGAAAGCGCTGTGCCGGTTTTAGCGGTAACCCCTTCGGTCCAGGGTAGAATTCGTTCACCGGGCCGTTCCCGCAGGAACAACGGAATCAGTAAAATAAGGAACACACACAATGCCATCAAAGCTGCCGCCAGCTGCAACCCAAAACTCATCAAAGCCCAGCTGCTGATCGAACCCGCCACACTGATGCCGGATATCTGTCCGCCATACATAAAAGCATTACCCTGGGCGCGTTCATCCTCTCTGAGCAGATCGATGGCCATACCGTCAACCGCTACATCCTGCAAGGCGCCGAAAACATTACTCAAAAAGCCCAGCGCAGCGAGCAGCCAGTACTGTGACCCGGGGTCTGGTGCCAGCAGGCAAAGGACAATAAAGCTCAACAGCAAACCCGATTGCGCCAGCAGGATCCAGGGTCGTCGCCTACCCATTGGCGGGAACACGAACTTGTCCATAACAGGACCAGCAATTAATTTAAAGCTCCAGGGAATGAAGACAAAAGCAATAAATCCGCCAACTTCCGCTGGCGACATGCCCAGTGAAGCCATGTAGGCTGGCAGCGCAACCTGAAAAATACCGATAGGAAGCCCTTGCCCTGCATAAAGTAACGCAAGGGCAATGAGTCTTACCCACTTGGAATCGTCAAGAGATGGAAAAGGAGCCGATAATACTTTCACGTCACATAGCCCGTTCAATACTGCCCACAAAGCTTCCATGTACCTTAACAGAAGTCAAATGACGCTACTTTCAGGCCAGGTCTATACCGCTGCGCCAAGACGAACTAGCAGACAACACTCGATTTGGGTACACCATAGTAACGCTATGGCTCGACCTCAAGGATATCTGTGACTCATTCCCTCAACCGTGTTACTTTTCTTTCTCATAGGCGGGATAATTGAAGACGACAGTTTGACGAAATCACCGACCAGAGAAAGCACTATCGCTTGGGATGCGATTATTCACTCTAGTGCTGGCGTTCTTAGCCTGATATTCGGTGCACTGATGTTTTTTGACGGGTTTTCCTGGTCAGTACATGCATTCTCCGCAATGATGCTACTGTCGTTTGTTAGCGCTCTTATTATCAGTTTTCTAACGAGCAGTTGGGTGCAGGGCCATTTTCTGGCAATGTTACCCGTGGTTGGCATTGCATTAGGTTACAGCGGTTATGAGTGGGGCTTTGCGTTAGCCTATGTTTTGATCTGGGCAGCTTTCCTGCACTTCTTATGGCGTGGATATGAGTCAAGCGTAAGTTCGCGTAAATAGTCTGGCCAGATCCTTGAAGCCGCGTGAAGCAACGTTTAGAGCCTGTTATAGATCACCTGTCTGGTTTGGCGATGTCGTTATCTGCGTTCTGGTTTGCCAGTAAGCTGGCTTGATTGACGGCAAGGTCTGTAGACAGGACTGGGTGAAACAGAAGAGGAACTCGATTGGCTGCATCGTACTTCGAAATCACAGAGCAGGAGCGGGCTTCAGGTGCGCTGACAAACCAAAGCCTGGGCAATATTCGAGACAGCTTTGAAACAAAAGGTTTCGCTGTAGTCGGTGGACTCGTCTCGCTGCAGTCATGTGAGTATCTGTCGCAGGCTATAGTCGAGGACGTCGCATTGATACGCGCTCGAGAACAGCCAACCCCCCATGAAAAACACACCGGCATAGGTCACCTGCAATTGGGTCTGCGTCGCTACGCGCCCTATGTGAAACCTGACCTGGTTGCAAATGGGCTGATCGAAAACATCGTCAGCAGCTTATTGGGCGCGGGTGCATGGCTAGGTTTCTATAACGGCAATGTGAACTGCCCCGGTAGCGGTTATCAACCTCTGCATTTTGACCGACCCTACTCCTGGAAAACTCAGGAACAGGCAATTGCGGCAGGAAAGTCCTGGCCACCCCCCACCACCACGCTTTCATGTTCACTGGCTTTATCTGATATCACCGAAACGACAGGGGCAACAGAAATTTATCCGGGTAGCCAACTTGAAACGGTGGTGGCCAGCTGGAAAGCTGGCGAGCGACCCGAGAATCACCCAGATCTGATCGAGCAATGGGGACCGGCGAGTAGAATGACCATTCCGGCTGGTGGCATCTGCTTTCGGGATCCGAGGATGTGGCACCGTGGTGTTCCAAACCTGTCGGAACTGGCCCGCCCTATGATAGCGCTGACATACCACTCAGGCTTAGCCAAACACTGGCGGGGGCTGGTTGTTGCAAATATGACCGACGACGAATTACGTCGCTGCAAGGAAGATCCTTCATTGCGTGTTCTAGACAATGGTGAGCTTGGCGACGGCCGGTTGATATTCGATGATAGCGGCAGAAGCGCCTTTGAATCCGTTAACCGACATGGCGTAGACCGTAATGTGAGATTCGTCACAGATCCGTATCGTGTCAACCATTTCCTGGATGCCCATGCATTGGGTGGCGCCCGAGTTGTCACAAGCGACCACATCACGCCATATCTGCCTGGTGACACCTAGTGACAAGGGTGCTGTATATTGGCGGGACCGGAGAAATTTCGCTGGCTTGCGTTGAACAGGCAATAGCTGCTGGCCACCAGGTCAGTGTATTCAATCGCGGCAACCACACGGCGCTGCTGCCAGAGGCGGTAGAGGTTATCAGCGGTGACCTGGGTGATGAATCGTCCTACCTCAACCTGGCAAAACGCAAATTTGATGTGGTCTGCCAGTTCCTGATGTTCAACCCTGATGCCATGCAGCGTGATATCGAAATTTTTGCGAATCAATGTGAACAGTATATTTTTATTTCATCGGCTTCTGCTTATGAGAAGCCCTGCCGGGACCCGATTATTACTGAAGCAACACCACTGGCTAACCCCTACTGGTCATACGCCAGAAAAAAGGCGGCTTGTGAAGCCTTGCTGGCCAAGGCAAACGCTTCAGGCAAGCTTGCTACAACAATCGTCCGACCCAGCCACACCTACCGTACACGCCTTCCAGGTACTGTCATTGATGGTGACCACCAGACCTGGCGAATTCTCCAGGGAAAACCAGTCATCGTTCATGGTGACGGTCAGTCACTCTGGACACTCACCCATTCAGCTGATTTTGCCAGGGCTTTCGTACAACTGTGCGGCAACCCCAAAGCACTGGGTGAGACCTTTCACATCACGGACAGCCGCGCGCATACATGGGACCTTATCGTGCAGCTAACCGCCGATATCCTGGGGCGGGAAGCCAATATCCTGCATGTATCCACGGACAACCTGGTTAGATACAACGCTGACTGGTCCGGGCCTCTCCGGGGCGACAAGTCAAATTCTGTTGTCTTCGATAATGCCCATATCGATGCAACAGTGGGTGGTTGGCAGTGTGAGATTCCACTCAGAGAAGGTCTACGACTAGCAAGTGTGCACGTCAGCAAGCGCCTCTCATCAGGCTATAAGCCAGACCCGGTTATAGACGCGTTGGTTGACAAAATCCTTGCTGGGCTCTAAGCGATCCCGTACTAATCCCGACTTTACTATTACGGACCGGACACCAGCGACATCTACCGCAAACAATTTCGGTAGTCAGTATCTGTGTTTTTATTAACAGATATGATTCACTGGGAAATTCGATTTATTGAAATGTTCGCCTTAATAAAAGGTTCGCCTTAATGAAACGTTCGCCTTAATGAAACGTACGCCTTAATGAAAGGTCCGATCGTGCCTGATAAGTGCAGAATCATAAAACACAGTGGCGTTTCAGCTCTGCTTTGTGGACCCAGATCTTCTGTGATAATTAATATCCCTTCTGAAAAAGCAAACAGAATACCGTTTCAGCCAAGATGATTTTTCTTTCAGTGGGGTCTTATAAAACATTTGGGGTTGTTGAATAATAATCCCACAAGGCTATATTTGGGATATAGATCAACTCAGTTTGTTTAAGGAAGATTGTGAATCAAACCGAACCCAGCAAAACAATTAC
>LWDU01000358.1_pt1 | contig 49191 bp, 44 predicted proteins | sample 727161 | NCBI WGS metagenome assembly LWDU01 (sample SAMN04566230, study PRJNA314399) | hydrothermal vent metagenome | isolation source: deep sea hydrothermal plume seawater | place: Mexico: Gulf of California, Guaymas Basin | collected 2004-07-11
TTTCAACACCCAATCTCTTATCAACTGCCTTACCAATATTCATAGCCTTTGGAAAACCTGTTGCATATGCCCAATAGATAGGTGAGAAACTCACATCAAATCCTACTTCCTCTAACATCTTTACCATTCTGGATTGTACATCACTTCTTGGTGCAGACATAACAAATGCAAATGAACCTGGTTTCAGAACTCTCAAACATTCCTCAAATATCTCTCGTGGTGGAAGTGTCTGATCCCAATCTTTACCCATAAATCCATATCCATACGGTGGGTCTGTGCAAAGTAAATCTATGGAGTTTTCATCATAATCTTTTAAAACTTCTAAACTTTCTCCATTGATTAGTTTACTCTCCATATAATTGCTTTCTACGTTCTTCCGTTATTTCGTCTCGTCTTTTCTTTCTATACCTATCCCTTGCAACTTTACGTAAAGCTTCCTTATTACGCTCATAGTGTTCCATTTGCCATTTTCGCTGAGCTACCTGTTGTTGTTTTTCTGTAAAATATTTACGCTTTCTTCCCATGACTCATCCTTGCGTATCTATTCAATTGTGTAAAATTTTGAGTTAACCAACCCTGTAAATTCGGTAATGCTGTAAATAATTTATCTTGAACAAACTTAGTTTCAAACTTAAATTTTATTAATTCTGTTATATGACTTTCAACTATATCCATAATTTTCATTTTATTGCTAGGTGTGATATCTACGTTAAATAATTGCATTAATTTTCTATTTAGAAATAATTGTTCTTTACAAATACCTACACTTTCATATAACTTTAATTCATCTTTCTTTTCTTCTGAAATTTTTATACATTCTTCTAATGTATAATATGGTTCATCTCTATCTGTTATTTTAGGAAATCTTTTTATGATAGTTTTAAGTCCAGCGCCCCGTACACCAGGAATATTATCAGATTTATCTCCTTCTAATATTCTATAAGTTAAAAAGTTTTTTGATGGTATTCCATATTCATCATATATTGCATCCCTATCATATATTTTCTTTTTAGTAGGGCTATATACTTTGATTCTATGATTTATAAGTTGAAGAAAATCTTTATCTGTAGATGTAATTACTACTTTACTTTCATTAAAAATTTGTTTAGATAAATGAGCTATAACATCATCTGCTTCAATATTATCCATAGCTAAAATTGTAACTGGCAACAATTGTAAATACTCAATTACAGATTGTAATTGTTTCATCATATTCTTTCGCTCATCGTCCTCGCTAGCAAAATCATATGCGCGCACTAATCTACTCTTTGGTTTCCTACCAGCTTTATATTCAGGAAATAACTTACGGCGGCGGGTGCTCCCACCCTTACCATCAAATACTATAATGGCTCGGGTGGGATTGAAAAGATGGATTGCATAACCTATACTTTTTAGAAAGCCAACTATTCCCCCAATGTGAATTCCATCATCATTGAGAGTTGGCATAACGCTGAATACTCTTATAAAGGTATTCAGTCCATCTACAATAAGTACCTTATCATTGAAGTGACCACCATCTAAACTACCGCCTTTTTTCTTAATTTCTTCAAGTATACTGACATATCTTTTATTCATTATCCGCCCCATCTGTAATTTCTACATCGTCAATTCCTAAAGCACTTTTATCATACTTTAGAATAACTTTATCACAGATGAGTTTATAGATATATTCTTTTAGATCTTCATCTTTTAACATATCAGCAAAATCTTTAGATTGAAATTTCTTTACTTCTATTTCTTTCCCAGTTTCCAAATCAATTATTGGCAAGGAGTACCAAGCTCCAGCAACTTTAGCTATACCATGTTCTTTCATTATAGTTAGCCAACTACCTTCATCATCGATACCACTCTCAAAATAAAGAGGAAACTCCGCTTTTCTTAGTGGAGGTCCCAATCTATTTTTTACAACTTGCGCTAGAATCGTCATCCCAATAACATTCTTCTTAGAATCTTTTATTTGACCTTTGTTTTTTAACCTAATTCTAGTCGACGCATGAAATGGTAATGCCTTTCCACCACTTGTTGTCCAAGGGTCTCCAAACATTACTCCAAGTTTTTGTCTAAGTTGATTTGTAAACACAAGAGCAACTTTCTGTCGCCCTATCATTTGAGTAATTTTTCTTAATGCTTTAGAAACAATAATTGCTTTTGCAGTAGCCCAACCATCTTTATCAAAGTCGGCTTCCATTTCTACTTTCGTAGTAGCCGCTGCAAGTGAATCTACTAATATTGTCACCAATCTATCTTTATCCGAACTTCTAACTTGTAAAACTATTTCTTCAATAGCTTCAAATATATCTTCAACTGTTTCCAAATGTAAGTATAACATACTGCTTACATCTACACCAATAACTTCTAAAAAATCATGACTTACTGACGTTTCTGTATCAATATAAACTGCTACACCATTCTTCTTTTGGGTTTCAGCGAGAATATGAGCTCCAACTAAAGATTTACCACTAGATTCCAATCCATTGAGTTCTGTAATTCTACCTACTGCAATACCACCGTTTGGCTTATTTGATATTGCTAAATCCAACACAGTTGAACCAGTAGAAATAAACTCTTTTATATCTGTTGGCGTACTATCAGACCCATCCAAAAAATACGCCACTTTCATGTCCTTAAACTTCTTATTTAAAGTATCAGCAAGGACATCAGCTAACTCATCCCGTACAGACATCTGTATATCCTATTCTTTAAGCGTTTTGATTAAATAATTCATCAAAAGCTGATGATACAGATTCTACAGTTTTTGTAGTTTCTGCAACTTTATCTGAAGTGACTGATTCACCTTTTTTAGTGTCATCAGTTTCTTCACTCTTACCTTCAAGCCAATCATTTAAAATCTCAGTAAGTTCATCATAAGTCTTTTCCTGATAAATTTCTGTGAGTTCACGTTGTGAATCTGATACCAATTCAAGAATATTTTTATCCTCTGAAATCGGAGCCGTTACTGGCTTAACTCTAATAGCAGTAGATGGGAAAGTAGCCCCTGTTTCTTCTGCAGTCTTAAATTCAACATTAACATCTCGTCCATTTAATGGATCTGTAATATCACCATAATCTGGATCTGAAATAACTGAAAGAAGTTCCTGGTAAACGGTTTTTCCGAATCCCCAGAATTTAACACCTTCTTTTTCCTCACCTCGTACAACTACAGGTGCAAAAGTTCTCATTTTGGCTTCGAGTTTCTTTCCAAGACGATAATCATCACGATTACCAGAAGTTTTCAACTTCTGAGCAAATTCTTCTATTGGGTCTGGTCGACCGAAAGAAATTGGTGATAGATAAGATTTTCCACCTAAATTATAATGGAAAAATAATTCTATAAAAGGATTGTCCTTATTAAATTTATAAGGTACAATTCTTATAATTTGTGTTCCTGGTTGTGGTTTCCAAAGAACGGATGTTCTTTGATTTGTTGCTTGTAACTGGTTTAAACGTCGTTTTACTAGATCTAAATCCATTTTTTAATCTCCTATATGTATATTTTAATTATTAATTATTAATTGTAAATGGTTAATCAATTTAAGAACCATTCACATATAAGTATCATGTAGTTTTACAAACTACCATTCTTTTTTGAATTTTCTATAACTTTCAAAGCATACTCATAATAAAATCTACCTGCTTTAGGTCCACCGTTTCTTTTTCCATCCGATTCACCTATAGGTTTAATCCATAAAAATGCGTCACATAATTCATTAGTAGTTTCTGTAGTTGGAAAAGTACCTATCACTGCGGTTGATGGATTACACCAATCCCCTGTATATCCAAACCCATTTCTAGAAGTATCTATCACATAATGCTTATCTATTTTATTAGATATTTTATCTCCATAAATCATACATTGTTCCGTAGAAACAAAATTTGAAGTATTTAAAGCAAACCCTTCATAAGACTCTTTATCAAATTTACTCAAAATATTTATAACTTCATCCACTTTTAACCAATATGGATGCCCAACATCTAAATATATCTTAGCATTACATCCTTTATGTAAAAATTTTAAAGCTTTTCTAATTAATCTAATTCTTTTCTGTTTTTCTTCATATTTCATATCAAATGACTGTGCTAAAGCATCTGGTTCATATATTACTATTGGAGATTTATCTTCTATCCCCTTTGATACATCCTTTATAAAATCTATATAGGCTACTTGATTAATTTCTCCACCCTTAGCATAATGACCCAAATCTCTATCTGGTATAGAATATATAACTATATAAGGTAAATACGGATCCGCTCTATCAAATAATCTTTTAATTCGTTTTTGGATATTCCTTACCTTTTTATACGGTGATGAACCATACCAAAATGCTATAGGTTGTCCAAATATTTTATTTAATTCTTTGGATTTTACTGTATGTTCTTTATGTATTCTAAAATCTGGATAATAAAACCTGTATTCCATATAACTTGAATCTAACCTAATCTCCTATTCCCCACTCTGAAACTAATATTACTTTATGAATTTTTGTTTTTATCTCTACCAACTTATCATCATTATATAATAAAATACAATTACGATAATCATCCCAGGGTATTGGGAATTTTTTATCAAGTATTCCATTGTTTAACTGTAATATAATTTTATTTAATGCATTTATTGTATATAAAGTATTGGTATGTTTTTTTCTATGCAGAGAAATTGTATTTGGTATACCTTCCATAAAATCTGTTTCAAACTCAACATTATATGTACAAATCAAATTAGTAGGTTCATTAGTATTATTAAAAACATATATTTTATCAAACAAAATTTTATTACAACTAATAATAATATCAATTATCTCATTTAAATTATTCTTTTTTGCGAAAGTACAAAGTAATTGGGTTTTCATTATCCGCAAAGTCCTAGTTTTTTAGTTGCTATAGCCATACACTTCTGATATTCTTGTCCCCATTTCATAGAGTCTTGTACCATACCACCTGGACCAGATTTTGACCTACAAGTTTGTGTTGCTATTACTCTATTTTTATGGTCATAAATTATTGCTTTTATTTGGTCACTACCATCTTCCATCTTATATGGTTCATATGTGACTGTCATACCATCTTCAATTGACTGTCCCTCTTTCAAACCAAGACAATCTCTATGTACAGCTGGATCTCCAACTACAGCACAATCAAACTCTTCCAGTTTTTCTAATCTTGGGTCGCCCTTTTTAATTGGGTTACCAGTTGGTTCACCATTTTTATCTAAAAGATACCAACCATCCTTTTCATTGGCATACATATTACCTTTAGCATCTTGTTTCAACCCCAGTGCCACTAAATTTTTATATTCACCATGTATCAAATCAAAATTACCATTTGGTATACCTGGGTGTTTTGGTGGTCCATCTGAAGCCCCTGCTCGGTGTCCCTCTGCAATATTTAAATGCATCCTATTCATTAAATCTTGGATAAAAGTTTTATCACCCAGATCTGGAATTGGTGGTTTTTGTCCAGCACCAAGTTTATTTAATTCTTCTCTTTGTTTATTTAGTGCATCTGTTTGTTTTACATAATAACTTCTTAAATCTGCATCTGTCATCGCTGGGTCTATTGGGTCATCTCCAGTTATCATCTTCTCTTCTACTAATAGTCTTGATATTATTGAAATATCCTCGGCTGCCATACCTTTTTCTTTATCATCTCTTAGGGAAAGACCTGGTGTTTTATCTTTTAATGATTGTAAATATGTTTTAAGATGTTTCTTAAGTTCTGCTTCATTTGGTGGTGGCCCCATCAACGCCTTTCTTTCCTCTGGTGACAAACCAACTCTTTTTAACGCAATCTTTAAATATTTTTCTGGCGTTCCACTTATTCCTGGCGGAGTTCCAGTTTTATCATTCATAAGTCTTTTATATATCAAATCAAGTGTAGCATTGTCATCAGCAAAATCACTAAGTCTTTGTGTATATCCACCAACATACTCTGCTTGCTCCGTTCTTTGTTTGGCTATTTCATCTGTAGTATCTTTAGCAATTTTATCTGCTTTATCGTGTTCTTCTGGTGGTAAACTCTCTTTTGCTCTTTCATTATTATTATTTGCTGTTTTCTTAGGCCCACTATTTGATTGTTGGTCTTCTGTAGTCATCTTATTTGAGGTGTGATTTATAGCCGCCTTGATTGGTTTACCATTATCATCATACTCAATCATAAAAACTATAGTATCCGTTGGGTCTTCTCCGCCACCACCGTGTTTTATTATTGACTTATATCCATATTCTATAACATTCCCATCTTTATCCAATGTATCGGCAATCTTAACACCATTCGGCGGGGGACCAGGTATATGGGTTATTCCTGCTTTTTCTAATTCTTCTAATCTTGTAACGGCATCGTCTAAAGAACCTTGAGAACCACCAATGTGTGAAACCTTTGTATTTTCAGCACTCATTCCCTCTCTTTCTAAGGTTTCATTTACTCTCTGTTTCTCTCTACGAGCACTTCGTATCATCTGTTTTCTTTTTGTCTCATTATTATTTTTAGAAGAACTACCAAGTTCAGTCGTATCTAATTTATCCTTTAAACACCCATCTACATCATTTGGATGTGTATCTAAACACGCCATAGCATATCCAGTTCCTATCTCACTTACTGCCGATGATTTAGTTCCTGGTGGTTGTTCTTCCCCATTCATTACTGCAAGTTTTGAATCACCATCTATATCATCTATTTCTGCTTCTGATATTGGTTTATTTGGTGCAGGTTTTTTCTTCTTTTTCTTTTTAGGTACTGCGCCCCTCTCTGGCTCAGTCTCTCTTTCAAAATCTCCTGCTCCTAATTCACCAGATGGTTCTTCTTTATCACCTTTTCCTGATGGATTAGCATACTTGTCAGCTGCTTCTTTATCATCACCAAAGGAATCTGTATTACCTTCAGGATTCATAGCTTTCCACTGGCCAGTTGGTTTATCTGGTTTGTCATCTTTCTTATGAGCTTGCCAAACTTCACCTGGATTATGTTTTTTAGAGGTAGGAGCTTCCAACAATAAAACAAATTTATTAATAGCATCCCAAGTCCACCCCTCTTCTAACAATACATTTTCTAAATGAAAAATATGATGCTTATTTTTAGAATTTGGACCTAACTTACCAATCTTTTGTGACCATTTTTTTACTATCTTTTTAAAATAGCTCATGCTATAAATTTCTCCGTTATATCTTCCATCTCGTGATAATTATCTCCCCTATGTACCGTAACTGGATACTTTCCAGTATGTTCCAATATAGATTTAATTGATTGTAAACACTCCAAACCATCTTCGATGTAAAAATCAAATAAAAATGAATCATAATTATACAATACCAATTTACTCTTATACTTTTTTATTCTAGGTAATAAATTATTTAACATTTCCATATTTCTCTCTGTTTCTAAATTTTGAATAAAGTAATTAAACAATTTATTTTTATTCATATCACTCATATTACTACTATATATCTTCTTTCTATAAATATAAGATTCTATATATTTATTCCTTAGATAAAACTTCCAAAGCTTCTTTACAAACACTTTTACCTTACCAAAAAATTCTATATTTTTACCAATATCAAAAGGTACTCCACCATATAAATATTTAAAACTCAATACTTTAGCCTCTTTATAAGTAATTCCATATAGTTCTGCAAAATATTCATGTACTGAAGTTTTTGGTAACTCAAAATCTAAAACATCTGCAATCAATCGTAAATGGTATGCATCATAATCAAACTCAACCAATTTACCTTTACTACCAAATCTACTTATATATGGTTTTCTACTACCATCTGTTTTATTTAATGCTGCAAAATTAATTCCACCAAATCTATTAGATGGACGACCTGTTGATGTAAAATTATTATACTGTGTATAAACCAATTGATCGTTTTTTAGTATTCCATTTTTTTCTATATTGTATAATAATCTAGTCATATAATCATATCTTGAATTTGTAAACTCTTCTTTGAAAATATTATCATCCATGTGTTTTTTAATATATTCATAATGCTTTAATAATGGAATATAATCATTAAGATTTTTTTGATTTGGAAATTTATAATCCCAAAATGATATATAATTATCATCTTCATCAATATAATTATAATCTTTATTAGTTTCTAAATATAATAGTGTAGATATATCTACCGTATGTTTAAAATCAATTTGATGTAAAAGATTCTTTTTATTCCACACATACTTTTTATTCTCTGTTTTTAACTGTTTTAAATACTTGATAGGTAAATTTAGAGCATCATTATGATTGAACGGTAATATATAATCATCATCTAATCGTACACATAAAAATGATATCCTGTTCTGTGATGGATGTAAATGTATATCTGAAAATACATAATAGATTACTGGTCCAGCCTTTCTGCTTTGATACTTAGACCAAAAATAATCAAATTCTTTTTTTGACTCAATTATTTCCAATATACTTCACTCCATATTTTAACAGTTTCGGGATAAATGTCATACATCATTTCTTTTTGTGCAGTTTTCTCATCTCTCAAATCAATAAAATTCATAATTGCTTGAAATGATGCCGTCCAATAAACTTCGGTGTATTGTGATAATGGTAATACTATTCTTGCTTGTTCCTTCGCCATACCTGTTTGCACCATAGTTTCATAAACTCTCTCAACCTCTAATAAATATCTATCATATAAATGTCTCATTCTTTTTTGTTGTAAATCATCTAACTCACCTTCGGATGCTTGTTTGTTATCTTGAGATTGTTTTCTCCAAACTTCTGGAATATAATAATCTGACACAGGAGTGTATCTACCACTAATCTCGTTCCAAGCGTGGTCTTTGGTGGGATATGATGATGTGGTTTCTATTCCAACTACGTGTTTATACCATTGTCGCATTACAAACTCTGGTGCTTTGAGATGAAATTGAACCATCATATGTCTAAATGGGGAGAAGTGTTTATGTTTGGCAAGAAATTTTACAAGTGCTCTATCTGACTTATCATATACTTCTTTTCTTTTACCAAAAGAAACTCTAGCTGAATTGACTACCGTTAGGTCTGATCCTAATGTATCTATAACTTCAACAAATCCCTTATCGAGAACCTGTTTTTTCATTTTATAACCTTTTATTATATATAAGTATTAAACTAATTTTCAATAATTTATTTTTTATTTAGATTAATGTTATTATGGCTTTTTAATTCTATATTCACAATCTAGTGCATACTCAAATACTTTTTCTGAACTGATATACAGCTCGGCTGAACCAAGAGATTTAGCTATAAGTGTATCAAACTTGGACCAAGATCCTATACCATATTCATTTCTTAATATTGTCATAAATACATTTTCCAATAATTTTAAGTCTTCAGTGGCGGGGTATTCAGGTATGTCCCCACCTCTTTGCCAAACAGTATGAGGTAATAACCTTGATCCTTCAGGAGTGAATCTGGATGGACCTATTAACCATACTTTATTAGACACTTCGTCCTTATTCTCTTTGTCTTCTGAAAAATGTTCCTTTTTTTGCCATATAAAAGGTGTTATTGGTTCGTAATAATAAAACGAAGTTTCATATCCGTCAATAGTGAAATTAGTACTATTTTTTTGTTGTAAGTTCAGATCAATTTCTCCATGAGGTACAGTTGAAAAATAGACTTCTGATGCTGGTGATTTATCTTCACCTATTTCACTTTTAGAAATCAAACGTGATAGAGTATCATCTCCTACCTTACGCAATAACGATGGTCTAAAAGATTCAAAGTTATTATCAGCCAACATATTATTATAAAAAGCTTTATCTATACTTTCATTTCCTAATCCATAATATGTCAATCCACTAATAATCATTGACATTTGTAAAAATAATAACAATTCTACATTTGAAATAAAATCAGACTCGGTAATTGTAAAAGCTTTATCTTGGATGAACCATATCTTATCTTTGCCAAGGGCTTGGAGCGCGATGTCTTTCCAACTCTCTTTTGGTGCAGTTTGTCCACTTTCTTTACCTGGAATTTTATTTTCTTCAAAATTTAGTTTTTCAAGTACCGTACTAAAATCTGCATATAAATTTGCACGTCCATCTTCAAATTGCATGTCTCCACCTCGCATAGCACTTTTTTCGCCTCCTAGATATGTCAATTGGTTAAAAGCTTGAACCATACCCATAGCCTTAAAAGAACCTATGCTAAACGATACGTCTGTATTAATACCTTCTAGAATAGGAGAGTTTACTCGAATCGATGGTAGACATTGATTAGCAAATTCATAATTTAAATTAAAAAAGTTATAATATTCAGATATTGCTTTACCTGCTGTACGTGGAATAAAGGGATCCTGATTCCTGTCATTATCTTCTATCTTAGCATATTTATATGGAAATGCATTAGAATTCATTCTTGGCATTCCTGTGAGCGTCGTACTCCAACCATCACTACTTATCTCATGAGCAACATCTGTTGTTTGAAATAATACAGGATATTCACCAGGACCTTGACCAGTAATTCTTGCTTGCCAAGCTTTTGGTAAATATTTTGATATATATGAATTACCTGGAAAAATTCCAGCAGTCCCATCAATAGTTAAAGATAAATCCAAAAGTCCATTTATAGTTGGATAATTATTTTGCACTGCACCTTTTTCAGTATACTGTAATTCATATTCCATAATCCTTCTCATATTATATGGATTATTTTCTTCTAAGGTTCCCTTATTATTATAATATCCTTTTAAACGGGACCGTCCCTTCATATATGCAATATCTATATTATGAGCTGTATTTTGAGATTTACGTTTGTTGGCATCTTCTTCTTCTGATAGTTTAATTGGTGTAGCGTTGATTGGATTTTTTCCAAGTGATCTTTTTAATTCTGCATTCAAAAGTGGTAAAAATGAATCTTTATAATTATACTTATGTTTTCCAACTTCATTCTCACCATCTCCAGAAACAGTTAAATTTTTAGAAGTTACAATTGGTGTTAATCCTTGATTATTATTAGAAACTGATTCTCCAGCTATATCTTTTCCTTTATCATCCAATCTAAGAAATTTTGATAATTTTTGGGCCTCTACTGAACCTCTACTTTCATCATATATCCCGAAATTCCTAATATGTTCATTTCCAGAATATAATGCAGTAAGTGCCATTTCAGATGGTATAGTAACTTTTAAATCTTGAGATTTTACTATTGATTCTTTTTCCCAAGCTGGAAATTCAAATACGTTAATTTGGTTAGCTTCATCTTTTAAATTAGATGAAATTTGTTTATCTCGGTCAGTTTTCCAAATAGCTTTATCATAAATTAAATTTGTATCCACTATTCCTATCATATTATCATCTCTACCTTGCTGTACCTCTAATTGATGAATTTTTCCAAAATTATTATACATTATTGAAATAAATCTATCAAGACCTTCTTTTAATGTTCCTATATTAAGAAAAGCTTCTTGTAATGTGGTCGCTTCTACATATAAATTTCTAAGGTATCCAACTTTATATTTTTCAGTTTGTCCATCTTTTCCAGGTGAAGATTCGGATGTTTCATCTTTCGGTTGTGCGGCGATTTCTACGTTAGGGATACTTGTGCCCACTTCTCCTTGTAAAAACTTACCTAAACTCGCATAAAAATTATGAAAGTTTCCCTCGACTGTCGGCTCTTTAGTATTTTCTAAAGTTTCAATTCTATCAGGTATTATTATCTGGTTTACATCGGTTGTAAGTAAAGGACCTGGTAATCCTATTTTATTAGATTCATATCCTGCAATAATCTCACCTTTAAGATTAATTTTAGGTTCTACTGATTTAAAAAGTGAAATTGGAGCTCCACCCGCATCAACATCCGTCATATATCCCAAATATCTTGTCAATATATTATCTTCAAACCACCCCCATCGTATCCAAATTTTTGGTGGAACTTTTCCGGATGGGTCTACAAATTCCAAAAATTCATCAGATGCATCTGTTGGTCCTGTTCCTGATTCCAGGTTAGCTGCAGCATCTGCAGTTGACAGATATCGATTATCTTCATCTTCTGCCAGACTCTGCCATGCTGGATGAACCCCAAATTTGCTCATGATATCATTGACAATTCTACCATACATGTCCCATCCGGCATTTTTTGCGGACTCCTCGCTAAGTACACCAAAACCGTATGTTTCGGAAGCTACTTTTGCTTCTGCTCTTGCTTTTCCAATAGGTATTAAATTATCTCTATAGGTTTCCTTAGCATATATTTGTGATAACGTATCAAAATCTTTTTTTGATTTACCCCAATTAAATCCAGTAAAAATTTGTATAATATCCTTTTGTTTATATGTAGTAAAAATAGTCATATTTTTTACTGATTCATAAGATTCCGGGGCCCCTGACGCTCCACTATCCACCTCTGTTACACTCTTGCCACTGGCCATAGGAATATAAAATTTAGACTCTATTGATAGTGGTATATCCAGTTCTTCTACATTTGAAACAGAATCTTCTTGGGATGTTAAATACTTCGGTGATACGTTATTATATTTTTTACGTCTTGAATCTGTTAAAGATGTTCCTGTACTCAAAAACTCAATAGAGTCTTCTGTAACTTTTACATTAGACTTAAAGGTATCTTTATTATGGATATCTTTTCTTATCTTATCCATCCTTGTAAACCAAAAATCTATGTCTCCCTCTGGCACCTGCCGAAAATACTTGGCCATCGCCTTTTTGCCTGAATCGGGTCCTATAGAGAAATCTTGTTTTGTTACTTTGATAAAATCTTCTGGGTATTCTACTCCGCCTTTATTAAATTTATTAAAAAAATCCATCCCAGCTTTCTGAGTTTCACTCATTGATCCGTCTTTTCTTATCATACTACCATCTGGTCCGAATGCTGGAAGATCATGACCTTGTTCCATTAATGCTTCTTGATATACTGATACTAAAGATTTATTTTTTGTCCAATGTTGCTGTGTTGTTAATCCTGCAGCCCAAGTCAACCATATCAAAGCAAACTGTTGGGTCTCTTTATGTAAAAAATGATCTGACGGACTACTGCCTCCCATTAAATACCATGCCGCAGCTATAGTATTTATTCCGTTATTCGGAGTAGATTTTGTTGGTGTTGGTTTTTTATCTTTATCTGGATCTGGGGGTTTCTTATTGTGTGTATCTCCATACCCCTGTATAAGAGACCCATAAACAATTTCTGGTAAATTATGCATCATTTGAAAAAATTCATCTGATACGTCATCTGGGGATGTAAACTCAATTTTACTTTCTTCGTTTTCCCTATCTCCTGCACTTATTACTGATGGAGAATACTCTCTATCTACTTTTGTATCCAATAAACTCATTCCAACGGTTTGAACCTTTACTACACAATCAAATCCACCATCAGATCTTAACGAATATTCAAAGTTAGAAATTTGTCCTAAAACATATTCATAATCCCCGTTATGTTTTAAAATTTCTTCTTCATAATTTTTTGCAGTATTATCTTTTAATAAATCTATTACTCCACCATCACTCTTTATTCCCTTTACTCCTTTATTATGATATATATCAATAATTTTATGTCCTAATGAAGTATTAAACATTGATGAAGCTGTATCAGTTCCTACATTCCATCCAAATTCTACTAAAACTTCTGACCCAACTCTAAAAAAATATGGAGAAAGTCTATCGAGGTCTTCTAATGAAAATACAGTAAAATTAACAGTACATTCCCTACGAGATTTTAAAGTTCCTTCATATCTAGTTGAAATTGATTTTATTCCTGAAATTGGTCTGTAAAGTGTATTACTATAAATTGAATCAAATGAACTTTTCATTAAGTCTAAAGGTTCATTAGCAACACCTTCCGGATTTCCTGGTTCTTGATTTAACTCTCCTGCTCCAATAATTGCTATTCTATCTTTTTTATCTCTTTTTATAACTGTCAACCCTATCATATGTGCCCAAGTAGCTCTATTATAAAAATTAAGGAAATCATCACCTAATTCTATGGGTTCATTAGCAGAAGATGCTTTTCCAATACTTTGACGTGAGAATGCCTTTTGCTTTTGTAAAAGTTTATAACGAATTTCTTTTGGTATAGGTCTAAGATTGAAATTAGACATATTAGAATAACCTATTTATGTTTTCCAAATCGATCAGTACCCCACTTATATTAACTGGAACTCTTATCTGTTTACTTGTATCTAAATAAATAGAACCATCAAATATATTATTTGCCTGTGCGATAATCCACCATAAAGATTGATCACCGTAAAACTTGAATGCTAAATGTTCACATCTTTCTAAATCATTTGGAAACATATATACATCATCATCTCTTAAAGGTATTTTTGGATATATGGTTGGCTTTAAAACTTTCTGTTTTAATCTCTTGTCCATTTTTTGATCTGTAAATTTATATCTCATTTAATTTATCAATTCCCATCAAATTCCAAAAGGATTTAATGCAGTTAGAGTTTCCTTTTGTTTAGCGCCCCCGAATTTATACAGTTCAGCTTCTTTTGCCTCTTTAGATAGTTGTTCTGGTGACTTATTATTCCAAGCAGCGTTTCCTATTGCAGTCTGTGCTTGGAGATCCATCGATATCTTCGCGGCAGCTGGTGTCGGTAATGCACCAAGCTTATAGGGCTTCCAGACTGAGGGGTTCTGTCGTAACGGATCTAATGATATTTTGGTAATATTTTTTAAATGAGGATCTCGATGTACGAAATCATCTGCTCTTTCCGCTGATGTTGGTGCGGGATCCACTCGTCTAAACCAACCTTGATCATATCCTAAATGCTGCCCGTATTTACTTGGTAATTGATTACCAATATATCTAAAATCACAACTTACATTTATAAACTTAGGTAATTGCATTCCCCTTTTTATTTCCCAAGGACTACTTTCTTCTACTGTATAACTCAAGGAATTTAAAAATCCTGGAGCCTCATCTAAAATACTTCCAATTGTCAATTGTGTCATTGGTGGAACCATTCTATTGCCATTATTTTCATCGTATTCTGGATAACACAATCCAATTAAATAATTTAATTTTTCCATCAAGAATGGGAATTCAGTTATTGATTTTGGTGCAATAGAAAAGTTAAAACTTATATTTCTGTCTGCTCCTTTATAAACATGAACTTGATCTGCTCTACCAATATATCTTTCTGATACCCACTCTGGAGTTATATTATCATTTATACCAGATAAAATTGCTCTAAAAACTATATTACTTCCCCTTACCATATCCTTAAATCTAAATTTTACGAAATCACGTTCGTCATTAAACTCATTATTAGTTTCCTCTGGTAGTGGATCACCATATCTATGTGCATTTATCTTATCTATTTGATCGGAATCTTTAGGATGAATCCATCCCAACCTTTTGTGCCATTCAAGTCCAGCTAATGAATTGAGTCCATCCATATTACCCCGAAGTTTTCCTTGATCTCCAACATCATCTACTACTTTTTGTCCCCATTGGCGTTCAAGAGCATTACCATATCCATAACTCATACCCCCCAACTTATTTTTCAGCTTTGAATACTCTTTAACTTTCCAACTTTGCTTACCCTTTTGCTGAGTTCCCTCATGTATTGGCTTCTTATCTAAAGTTTTTTGTGAATCTACATATCTAGAAGGTGGATCTGGATCTTTATCGAGGTTAACCCCCAAAAGTGAAGATGCCATAGATGTAAGTGCTTCCGTTCCACTTCTTATGATAGCACTACCAAGTCTTCCCAGAAGGCCTTCTTCTTCAGATTTTTCTGGAATTCCTGGAAAACTTTTCACAGCCCATTTCGCTAATTTATTCTTCTTCCCTCGTCTGTTTTTCTCACCCCAATCATAACCTTCATATCTCTCATACAATCCTAGAGTAACAGGAGATACTGAACCTGGATCAAGCCAATTCTGTATAGGATTAAGAAAACTTGTCACTAATGTATTCAAAACTCCCTCTGCACTAATATGTCTTTGAAGTTTTACTACTCTTAAAGCGTTCATTTCAAAGCTCACGGGATTAAATACTCTCGTTTCCTTTCGTGGATTTAATGCCTGTAAAAGAAATTGTTTTCCTAATATAAGATTTCCAGTATTACCACTATTATGTAAAAGTGTTTTTAATCTATGTTGATCTGCTTTTATTCTATTTATAGAAGTTATTACACCGCCTCGTATAAATTCTATAGTTTGTCTAGAACCTTGAGTTCTATCAGTATCTCCACTATAACGAAAAGTTTCTTTGTTTTCACCTTCCATATCTATCAAAGTTTTATAAATAATAGGATGAATTCTATCTTTTTCCATTTTGCCTGGAGCAGCTTCTTCCCTAATGTCGTATACGTCTTTCCATCTCCAATAATGATCAACATAAGAAAATTTATTTTCGCGATTTTCTACGGCGGTTGGATGTAAAAATTTTCTTGCAAGCTCAGAACCTATTTTTGGAACTTTATATGTAGATGCTCCTATCAAAGTATTAAGTTTAGTAATATTTTCACTGTCTTCATTTATATTTAAACTTTCGGAAGCTTTTTTGGCTGTTTCTTTAGTTGCTTCTAAATTCATATTTGACCAAATTGGATAATCTGCCTGTGAATCTGGAACATTCAGATCATAAAATCCCTCTGCAACGTGTCCTGACTTATTCTTCGGTGGAAAATGTCTCCTACGCCAATGCTTTGCTATATGCCAACTACCTTGACCTGGAAAAGGAAAATCATATCCATCCAGTCCATCTAAATTTGCTGATATTTTTATCTTAGATCTATCACCGTTTTCATCTATAGGAATTGCTAATCTTGAAGCTATTTTCCCATATTTGTAGTAAATCCAGCTGGATGTAAATCATCTTCTGGATTAAAAGTTTTACCTTTTTTAGTTCCAGCCATAAAATTAACACCTTTAGACTGTAGACTTGGTTGATTAGACGCGGCCCAGGGATATTCACCCATTTGGTCCCACATAGTTTGACCTCTTACATCCCAAGTATTTGGAACGTCTGGAATTATAGATTTAGAACTAAGTTGCCACATATGTGGACTATCAGGTGCCATATCTGATGTGGGAGGACCAAAACCAAAGACATACTTACCAGCCAGGTCACCTGCCGTAACCATATAGGATAGTTGAGACCTAGAATTAAATGGCAATTCTGTTTTATCTTTACCAATATTCTTCCAAAATCCTAACGGTAAGGTATGAATATCATCTGCACCTACTCTCGGATTTCCACTAAAATAATCAACACCTTCCTTTAGAGAAGAATCTACATTACCTAAACCTTCAACCGTACGGGAATATCCAAGTCTAAAAGTTCCCTGGTGAAATCCTTCTACTACTGGATATTTATATGATTTTCCATCTTTAGAAATTCCTACAAATTGAGACTTTGTCTTATCTATAAAAAATTTGGTAAATCCAGTTGCATGTAACTCTTCTGAACCCATAGGTCCTGGAAAATAACTTTTTGCAAGTATATCATCGTTAGTATTACCTGGCATTCCTAAATTTAACTTTAAAGTATTTGGATACTTATAGTTTTTCCCATCTTCAGAAATTCCTATAAATTTACTTTCACGAAGTTGCATATTTTTGGTAAATCCCATAGCATCTAAATCTGTAACTCCGCCTGGGTTTGGAAAATAATTAACAACAACTGGTTTATGACGTTTCGGAACATTAATAATTGTTATATTTGAATCAAAAAATGTATTACCAATCTTACTAAATTTTTCTGATAATTTTTGTCTAAATCCACCAAGTTCACCTACTCTCATTTTCCGTGGATTTACATCGTTGGAAGTGTTACTACCAAATTCATTGGAAGTTTTACTACCAAATCCACCTCGTTCAGATTGTAATTCAAGTGTCCCACCTAATCTGTCACCAATATTTTGCAATTGACTACCAAAAAACATACCACCAGTAGTTGTGTTTGTGTACTGGGTTGGACCGCTTTGTTTGAGGGATACTCCGGAATCTTCTGTTTCATGAGTAAATACGCCAGGACTTACAATTCTTGATGAATATTTTATTAATTTTGGTCTGTTTAAGTCTGTTAATGCCATCTTTACCTATTCTGTTATTCCTCTATAAACTTTTTCTTGACCCTTTGTAGTTGCATCAATCAAGCTTTGCCTTTGTTTAGATGATTGTATTTGTCCATTACGGAGAGTATTACCAAATACTTTCATTTCACGCGATAAATCAGTAATTGCCACCACGAGCTGGGGATCACTATTCTGTAATTGACTTTGTTGTATTTCAGTTAATACGGCCTCTCCATTATTAACTTCAATATTGGCACCGTCGTGTGCTTTTGGTGGTGCGGATCCTCCATATGCAGAACCCAATCCCGTTCCTATCAAACCCCCAATAGTTGCCCCAGTTGCCATTCCGGCCAATCCCTTCATGGAAAAAATTGTTCCAACACCCGGTATTGCCGCCATAGCACCAATCATAGCACCTACTAAACCCAACACTATTCCCCCTATAGCAACCCACTTATTTTTTTGGTTTTCTACTGCCGCGGCTGCTTTCTCCTCTTCTGTTATCAACTTAGCTAAATTAGTAACATCAGTGCCAATTGATTTAGAAAGTAATTCTCTCTCTAGTCTATTTAATTTTTGAAATGCTGCTTCACCGCCAACCTGTCGTTTAATTTCTTCCATCATTCCTGTCAAGTCATCCTGCATCATCAATCGTCTGGCAGTATCAAAATTCATCGACCTACCAAGTACAGCATTAGCTTCAAATTGTGCATTTATAGAGCCTTCTATATCTAATAAATGTGTTGCTATTTGATCAGCAACATCCAATCCTACTCCCATAGCTCTTATTTCAACAGCTGCTCTCATAAATTCTTCAGCAGATCCGTGCGCATGTTTTGCCATCAATTCAGTAGAGCCAGCTATATCTTCAAATACTTTTGAAGGTAATACTCCTTTCATCCTAGCAAATTGAGCAACAGAATTCTGTACATTAATTAATTGTTCATGACTACTATCCGATAAAGCAGTTTGTATTCTTAATATCTTTACTGCTTGATCTGCTGATATTCCATAATATAATGATTGTTTTTTAAGTTGCCATGCTATATCGAAATTAACATCATTGATGGTTCCAAACTCTTCCGCCATCGCTGAAACATATTTTTGATTAATTGCTAATGCTGGACCCATTTTGATCATCTGTCCTAGAGAAAGCCCAGTTTCAAATGCAAACTTAACCATAGAAGCTGCCATTGCAGCTACAGCAGCGCCAATTCCCAAACCTAACATCTTCAGCTTACCCCACTTCTTTTTAACTTTACCTGATGTTTTATCTACTTTTTCTTCATTTTGCCCCACTTTTGCAGTTGCTTCCGCTGCTTCTTCAGCTTTACGAGCATCAACCTTATCTTCGGCGGTCATTTGCCACCCAGGCTTGGGTTCACTGGCGGCGGCGGCTGTAGCATCGGCAGCAACATCACCAGTACCAACATCACTTGTCCCTGTAATTCCAGAAACTACGTCGGCTCCAACATTTCCGAGCGTTGTTGTCCATGCATCTCCCAGTATGCCTCCTGATACTTCGGCTGTCCCTCTTAATGTCTTTGCCATATTTTTGGATATATCACCAAAATTTATAAAATCTGCTAGAAACTCACCTATTACCGGAATTTCACGAACTAGATTCTCTACACCACCCACCATTTTCTCTACAGAATTAACTCCTGCATTTACCAAATTATTATAACCTTTTTGTACTTTCTGGATTCTTCCCAACTGTTTATATTGTCTTACTAGTTGCTTATCTCCAGCTTGTTGAGCTTCAAGAATTTTTTCACTAATATCTGCCCATTCTACAGTTTCTTTATGAATATCTCCCGTAGTTGATAAAACCTGTTTTGCTATACCTACAAAAGCTTTTTCTTCTTTTACTAAATCTCCAGTAGAATCCACAGAATCCGTTATTGATTTATTTATAGATTCCCAAATACCTGAAATAGATTTAAGTAATGCAGGTTGTGCTTTATATAGCTTATCTAATTCTTCATTATCTTTTTTTTGTTGTTTTGTTGCTGCCATAAGTTTTATTTTCTTTTAATTGAATAGTGTAGAATACACTATATGTAAATTATCTTCCGACCAACTTATTAAGTTCCGCCGATGTAGCTGCAAATTCAGGGTCATCTTTTTTCCTTTTCTCAATATGCTGTATAATCTCTTTACCAAGTTTATCAGCAGCCGCTATATGTCTTTTCATAACTGGATCTCTTGCTAAAACTTTTAAAAGTTTTGAAGATTTTCTTTTTGCGATTGCTTTAAAAAGACCACCGAGAAATTCTGTAATTATTTTATTTTCTTTTATGATATACTTAGCCAAGATTAACTCCTAAAAACTTAAATTGAGGGATTCATATATAAATATACAGATAATCATTTTTTAATTTTGGAAAAATTTGGTTGGGAGGATTTTCTTTGAGATTTTTCTATAGCTTCTTTTTCTTCCGTATAAGCCTTGTCTAATCTTTGAATATACCATCTTCTTAAATAAACCGGCATATTATAGGCTTGTTCAAAAGGTATTGAACCTCTAGAATTAAATGTTAGTTGAAATATCTGTTCGTGGATCTGAGCTTTATACTCAGGAGGAAGGCCAAAAAAACTGTACCGTCATCGGTACCGTAATATCTACCTCCTCTCCATCCACATCAATTGATATTTCTAAATCGATATCTGGGGTGTTGTCTGAAATATATTCTCTAAATGATCTACTATCTACTGCAAAAAATTCATTATCTACAAAATTATTAACAACTGATCGTTCAGAATTACCATCAACTTCAAGTATCATGTGTTTTAATCTAGTCGTAAGAGATCTATCTATATCACTTACTTTACTTAATGATTTAGCACGTTTTTCAATAGCATCAACATCACCACTAGTTAAAAGTTTATACTTAATAACTCTATCAGTAGTCGGTAGAGTAAATTCAAATTCATTTAGTCCTTTAGTCACTTTACTAAAATCTACTGAAATGTCCTTCAATGAAGTTAAATCCAAATTATGTGTTGTAGGTTCTCCAGTAACGGGTGACGTAACGTCAAACTCATATTGTTTACCATAAGCTAACACTCTTGCAGCTATCAATAAAGCATTTTTATCACCAATCAATAAATCATCAACTTTGACTTTTTTATCAACTATCAAATTATCTAAAAGTACATCTAAAACAACACCTTTAGCAATAAGATTTTGTGATGTCAAAATATCTTCATCTTTCGCAGTCATGTATTTTAATTCGATCTGGCCACTTGATAATGGGCTTTTTTCAGGATAAAAATATCCTTTAGACGGTAGATCGATAACTTCCGTCGGAAACGTAGTTTCGGGCATGTTATTCTCCTTAATAAGATTTATAACTAATTGTAAATATAACTAAAATTTTTCAAATTAAATTATTTTTTTGGTGCAAATTTCTCTTTGATTGGTTTAAGAATCATATCGAAAAGAATATCGTCATATTTTGTTGGGGTAAGTTTCACAATTTTTTCAATTGCGTAAATGCTATCCATTCACTCATTTTTAATCTCCGTTATTAATTTTTAATTAGAATTGTAATATTGCGTAATCGTATCTAAGTGATAACTCAATATCTACTGGATCCCCACCATTTGCAAAATCCAAATCATTAAAGTTTGCATCTTGTACCCATGCTCCTTTTAATGTCCATTCTTCAACCACATCACCAACTGGTCCTAATAAATTAAAAGATACATCTTTTTTATAAAAATCTGAATAACCATCTCTACCTGTTACGGATTCGTGTGATAATCTAACCCATTCCATTACTGCTTGTGCTGCAGAAGGTACAACTGGGTCATATAAAGTAACTCCTAAAGGTTGCCATTCTCCTTTACCTTTAATGTATCTCTTTACATTAATATGGTCTAATACTATTTCTTCAAATGTAATCTGTGGTCTACTAGCAGTCTTAATCAAGTATGCAGGAATACCTTCTATATACATGACATACCGATTTTTCGTTTTCGGTTCAAATGGGGTAAACATTATTTCAGTTGCGTCAATTAACTCAGGCATCTTTTCTTCTCCTAAATAAGATTTCTTTTCAGTAATAAATATAACGGTAATGAAAAATTGCGCTTATATTAATAATATCCTTTTGAAGTTTTTTTGAAGTTATTATAAAAACAAAAAACCCCAGTATAAAACTGGGGCTTTTTAGTTATCTTATTGAGATAATTTGTTATTCTGGAAAGGTTGCTCCAGTAGGTTGAACAACAAAGTCCAATACAATGAACTCAGCAGTTCTTGTAGGTTGAACAAATATCTGTCCAACTAACCTATTTCTATCTATTTCATCTGGTGTATTGTTTGATTCATCCATCACTACCCTAAAAGCATTCAAACCACTATTAGCTTGTACATTTTCAAGATATGGATTAACAGTATTCAAGAAACGATTTCTTGTTGCTGTTGTGTTCTGTTCAAACACCAAGAATTTAGATGTAGAAGCAATAAACTTCTTCAGATTAATTAACAATCTACGAACATTAATCCTATCAAGTGCTGATGGTTTGGATTGTAATGTTTTTTGTCCAAACACCGTCGGTCCTTGACCTGGGAATGTTGCAATTGGATTAATTCTTTCTTCATAAAGCTTATCCCTCTCTGCATGATTTAACTTAAACTTAGCTCTAGATGTTATAGTCAATCCACCTCTATTTAATCCTGCAGGTGCAAACCATTCTTGACCTATTCTGTCATTAAAAGCAAATACTCCTGCTAAAGCGACTGAAGGTGGTATCCATACTGGCTCCACATTGCCGCCTTCTATGGAATAATTTACTTGTACCCAGGGATAATATGTAGCTGCATAATTGGTATCTAGTGATCCAAGAGCACTTGCTGCTTGTGAAATAGTATCTGCCCAATGGAATCCGTCCATTATATAGAAACAATCTGCTCTTTCTTCCACCTTAGTTATAGCATGTTCGGTAATATTATTATGACAATTACCACCATCTTTACTATGAATTATTCCAGGAATTACCAACATATTAATATCGAATTCATCTGGATTAGATATTGTATTAATAGCTCGTTTGTATAATGTAGTACCACTAGTAGTTGGAGTTGAACAATCAAATCCCATTACATTAGTAGTAGTTACATCATTAGCCATAGATGGTTTTGAAGCTGGATCTACACCGTCGAATCCCCATTGAAAAGGAACTGCAAACCGTCTCTGACCTATATCAGAATTAGCTAATGTTATTTTTATTCTATTAGCAGTGGTTCCATCTGCAAAAGTTGAAGGACTTCCAGGTAATGTATTTGCATTAGCATGTCCAGTGCAATTATTTAAACTAAATGCTTTATTAGAACCATTTCCTGTTCCACTTGGAATAGGTGAAAGATAAGCTGCTGCATCATTATCATATTTGCCTCTTATTCTATTCGATGTTCCAATGTCCATGAAATCTAATCCATGATACGCACTTGCTTGAAAGGTTTGTTCATTAGTATTATCTACTTGTTGAAGCTTCATTGAAGCGGAAGGTACTATAGTACCACCTGGAATTGGATTCTCTAAAGCTGCATATCCATACGGTACTACCGATTTTGGATAATTTTCTATATTTTGAAAATCACCAACTCTACACCATTTAGATCTATTTGGAAAGCCTCCATGATAGGACAACCTACCATTAGCATCTACTACTACATGAGCATCACCTATTTGTTTTGCAAAATAGCTTGGTGAAGCTGGATTAAAATCACAATTTTCCCAAGTTTCTGGTGCTCTACCATCTAGAGGTATAATAGAAATACTAAAATCTCCATAATCAGATCCTGGAATTGATCCAGCTGCTCTAATATTAGAAATACCTACTTTATATTCAGTATTCATATTACTGCCATGACCTAATGTATATACTCTGAATAGGTTCTTAGTAACATCAGTTGATGATCCATCCCAATCCGTTGTTCCCTGGTCTATAATATAAGGTGTTCTTGCAACACAATAATCAACATTTCCACCCCAAGTAGCTGAATCACCTACTGCATCATATTGAGCAGTATAAGCTCCATTAGTTCCACCAGCAAAATTTAATCCAGCGGATGATGAAGCACTACCAGTAACTTGTAATCCACCTAAAGATGCTCCTACCATATCTGATCTAGTATGAAAAGCTTTATAAAGATACACATAATCAGTATTACTTAACGGATCTGATGAGATCTTTTTAGCAAAATAATTTGCACTACCACTATCAAAACTCAAATCAGTAATAGTTTGATGTATTCCCCCTGAACCACTTATTTTTAAATCAAACAGGTTATCAATATCATCTATTGTTGTTACCTTAGCTGAAGCTGCAATTCCAACACTCTGTCCAAGTCTTGTATTAGCTAGAGTAAAAATCACCGAATCAGGAAGTGGTCCGACACCTCCAGCAAAATCTCCTGCAGTTAATTGACTTATATTTGTAGTTGTTACAGTATTACCATCATTACCTATAGTTGCCTGTGTAAAAACAATTGACTGATTTCCATCAGTTGCTACCAAATCAGCACCGGCTGTAATTAAACCATTATGTCCATTAGCATGTACTATGGCTGCTTTAAGTTCAGTTAAAACCGCCGCCTGTGTGTGAGTATTCAAGTTATTAGCTACAGCGACACAAGTGCCGAGATCAGTAGTACTAGACGGAATTGTTCCAGCGCCTATATCTGCGCCTGTTGCTAAAACAGTACCTGTTGCCGAAGCTCCACTTTCGGAATTGTCGCTAAGTACATACACTCTTTTTGTACCATTGCTGGACGTAATTACGACATATTCACCTTCTGTAAATTGACCTGATGTAGCATCATCGCCGTCCGCAACAGTTAGTGTTGCAGTTGCCGCCGCGTCAGCTGCATCCGACCCTGTACAGGCTACATTCACATAATCTGCTCTATATCCACCTGTATGCATTACCCGAACTACCGTTACGCTAGATGCGGATTTTAAGTATTCTTGTACTGCGAAGGGAACATACGATGTTTTTATATTTTGACCAAATCTTTCTTCAAATTCTCCACCACTCGTTATAATAGTTGGAACGAACGCTGGACCTTTTTGAGTTGGTCCAATCATTGCTGCTCCAATATTAGCAACACCTTGTGGGAGATAAGAAAGATCTGTTTCCTGGGTAAATACGCCAGGACTTACAATTCTCTCGGCCATTTAAATTCTCCTAGATTTTAGATTAAAAATTAGTTATAATAGTTAAATATTATTTAATATAAATATAAAATTAAAATCCCAAAAGTTACTCATTCGGCGTAAAAATACCAGTATCTAGGTCTAAATTTCCAATTCCATACTTAGCAGTTAGGTCGTCAACAAGTTTTCTCTCATCTTCTTGAGCAGTTGCATGTTGCGCTAACAATTCTTCTTTTTGAGTATCCAAAGAATCCAAATTTTCTTGCAATCTCTCAGATGCAATTGAAACTTGTCCAAGATTTACTGTAACTTGAGTATAACGACTTTGTAATTCTCTAATTTTTGTAGTTTCTTCTTCAGCAATCTTAACTTCTTTAGTTTTAGTTTCCGTTTCAGGCATGTTTATAACTCCTATTTTGTCTTAGTTAATAGTTAATTTATTTATCAAGTATATATATCGTTAAATTTATTCAAATAACAATTTTAATTCTTGATTAACTTCATTTCATCAATTTCGTTTTTCAATTCTTTAATGGATTCTATCAAAACGGGAACTAATTTATTATAATCCACTGCTTTAAATGTTCCACTTCCCTTCAAACCATCGTATTCTTTCACAATTTCAGGAATGACTGCTTCAACTTCTTGTGCTAATACACCAACGTCATGTCCCATATCTTCTCGTTTCCAATCATACTCAACACCACGAAGTTGCATCACAGTATCTAAACCATATTTCATATCTGTAATATTCTGACTATATCTGCGTCTGCATGAAATGTACCACCAGCAGAGAATCTAAATTCATCATCAACTGCATTAACCGAAACCATTATTTGATTATCTGTTGAGAAATCAAATTCATTATGTGAATCTCTACCAATTTGAAGTGCGGCGTTGTGTATACCTGTAATAGTTGTTTGTGCCGCATCAATATCTATGTCTGCGGTATTTAAAGTTAAACCATCACCTGCTGTAATTGCACTTGTAATTGTTACTGCATCAGCACTTACTGCAGTAGTAATTCCTGTTCCACCCAATATTGAAAGTGCATCTCCTGTGGCATCTGCAGTTGCAGTTCCACTATCCGATACTACAGTCAAGAATGTATTTTGGTCACCAGTATTTGTACCACTTGTGGCGGAAATATTATCAGCAATCGTCTTAGTAATAGCAGTTCCACCAATTGTTAATGAGGTGGCGTCAACTTCAACCTTACTTGCTGATATATAAGTAATTGAAGCACTTGTTGCTGACAATGTTGCTGTACTAGGATTGTATGTTAATGTTCCAGTATCATCTAATAAAGCATTTGATCCATCGTGAAAAGGAACTGCAAAGGCTGTATCTGTTGTACTATCTGTAACAGTTACAGTAGCTGCCAATGTTGCATTACCTGATGTTAAACTTGCAGCCGTTCCTGTTACATTTGTCATCACACCACTTGCGGGTGTTCCCAAAGCTGGTGCTACCAAAACCATTCCACTTGCCATTGTTCCTTGAGCTACTTGAGCCGCTGGTAGTGCTGTACAGTTAGTTAATACTCCACTTGCTGGTGTTCCTAATGCAGGTGCCACTAAAACCATACCAGAAGCCATCGTACCTTGAGCTACTTGAGCCGCGGGTAATGCTGTACAATTAGTCAATACACCACTTGCTGGTGTTCCTAATGCTGGTGTGGTTAATGTTGGTGAAGTTAAAGTTTTATTTGTTAATGTCTGTGTTTCTGTTAATTGTACAATATTACTATTTGTAATCGATGCAATTTTAGTAGATGTATCAGCATTACCAGTAACATCTCCAGTTATATCACCTACAAACGCAGTTGATGTAATAGATGATGCTCCTGTTATTACACTACCATCTATACTAATATTGCCATCTATTAAAACAGCAGAACCTGCTGCTGGTTCAAGATTAATTGCTGCTCCAGAATCTAATGTTATTACTCCTGCTGAAGCAATCTCAGCAGTACCATCTACTGTAAATAAAAGATTTGCTGCTGCGGCTGCTGTATCAACCGTAGTGAAAGTCAAAGCACCATTGGCAGATGCTGCCATAGTAGCCGTATCACCAGATGATGGAGTCATCACAATTGAATCGTCTGTAATTACAGTAGAACCTACTGTAAAATCAGTAGTAGCATCTAATGTAGTTGCATTAACGGTTGTAAATGTAGCTGCGGCTGCTGCAGCTGCCCCAATAATAACACCATCCATTGCTCCATCTCCACCCGAATCATCAATATCAATGTTTGCAGTAGCAGTTAAATCTGTAAATGTACCAGCTGCGGGTGTAGTGCCACCAATGGCTCCTGGTATTGCCATAGTTTTACCAGCAACAGTAGCTGCGTTAAGATTAGCAACTACAGTTGTTGATTGAACTGTTAATGGTGCAGTACCTGTTGTAGTACTTGAATGGAATTGAGGTGCTCCTAAATCTACACTTGAGGTTAAAGTTGTATCACTATGTCGATACGCTAACTGAGCTACAGATGCATCAAGACCAAAATTTAATCCTGCTCCATCCATTGTTGCAGAACTTGTACTTCCACTAGCAATCGTAATATTTTTGTCTGCTACATTTAATGTAGTGGCATCAACCGTTACAGTAGAGCCATTTACGGTAAAATCTCCTCCGACCGTCACTCCACCAGCAAATGAACTATTTCCAGTTGATGTAATTGCTCCACAACCAACTGTTCCGATAGTAGCTATGTTTTTACTACCATCTAGTACTAATGCTTTACTCGCCGCGGCGGTTCCAGCAGTCACACTATCCAAAACACCTAACTCTGCAGTTGTTAAAGTCGTAGTATCAAGTGTTAATGAAGTATCTCCTGTAATTGTTCCTGTTACTGCTAAATTACCTGATGTAGTTATTGCTCCACATCCAATCGTTCCGATAGTAGCTATGTTTTTACTACCATCTAGTACTAATGCTTTACTCGCCGCGGCGGTTCCAGCAGTTACACCATCCAAAACCCCTAACTCAGCGGTTGTCCAAGTCGTAGAATCAAGTGTTAATGAAGTATCTCCTGTGATTGTACCTGTTACTGCTAAATTGCCAGTTGAAGTTATTGCTCCACAACCAATTGTAGTAGCAGTAATTGCACGGGCTGTGTCAGCACCAAGTATACCATCAATGTTAGTACCAATTAAATCTGTCGATGTAATAGATGTTGCTCCTGTTACTACACCAGCATCTACAACAATCGCTCCATCAAGAACAATTTGTTGTCCTGCTAATGGTGTAATATTTAAATCTGTTCCAGCAGTTGAAGATATGGTATTTCCATTTATAGTAATATTGTCAACAGATAAGGTAGTTAAAGTTCCAAGTGAAGTAATTGCAGATTGTGCTGCTTGTGTAACTGTTAATGCTGTTCCACTTGTATTACCAGTAACATCACCTGTTATATCACCTACAAAAGCGGTAGATGTAATAGATGTTGCTCCTGTTACTACACCAGAATCAACTTGAATGACATCATCGAGTTTGATGTGAGAACCCCCGGCTGGTTCAAGAGCAATATTACCACCTGAATCTAATGTCATTAGTCCTGCTGAATTAATATCTACTGTACCATCTGCTGTAATTGTTATGTTTGCTGCTGCGGCTGCATCATCAACTGTAGTAATAGCCAATGCACCATTGGTAGCTCCACTAAAAGTAATCGTATCACTTGTTGATGGTGTCATCACAATTGAGTCGTCTGTAATAACCGTTGAACCTATTGTAAAATCTGTTGTGGCGTCAATTGTTGTACCAGTTATAGCAGCTGCGGCAAAAGTACCGCCTGCAACTGTAATTGTATTAGCACTATGTGTAAGAGTTACATCACCACCATCTAAATTAATAACTCCCCCACTACCTAAATGTAAATCATTCCATCCTTGAGCAGTTGAACCTAAATCATAAGTAGCGTCTGCGTTTGGTATTAAATGTGAAGTTAAATCAGCAGTTATAGAAACTGAATCTGATGCCGAATCTCCAAAAGTCATGTTTCCACCAAATGATACCGAACCACTAAAATGTGAGTCTCCAGATCCTTCAAACCTACCAAATGATGCAGTTGATGCTGCACTTGCACTTAAAATATTTGTAGATTGGCTGATAGTCATAAAGTTAGCAGAAGTCTCTACTCCTATACCTTTATTATCATGTAAATCTGCGCCTGTTAAACTACTATGTGTTTTTGCCATTGTTCTTTCCCTTTAATTAGCTACTAATAATTCGCCATCATCATTTGTTATAGTTGTAAAATCTATTATTGAGGTACTAGAACTATCCACCACCATCTTCTCTATCAATCCTGGAATTGTAAATCCTGCTTCCTGAATTGTGCCATCTACACTTAAAGACCCAGTAACCTGTACTGTATTTGTGGTAGCTTGGATTGAACCTGTTGCTGCAAATATACCAGCTTCGATTCCAGTCAAATTACTTCCATCACCTTGATAAGACCCTGTAAAGGATCCTGTTAAATGTGAAGCTCCTACTGCCGATGCATTTGAAATCGTCCCACTTGTAGATAAAGACGAAACAATAGCATCTGAACCAGAGATTATGACTTTTTTCCAATTTGGCATTTATTCTTCCCTCAATCGCGGTTGGTTACTCTTTCGAGCCCACTTCCCATCATCTGCCAAGAGACGGGCCAACCATTAAGCGTCATCTTCTTTATTTCTTATCCAAAGCTCTCCCTCTTTTTCTTTGAGGGCCGATTTGGCTCTTTCTTTTACTTCTTCTTCAATCGACATTGTTTTCTTGACATCCCATATAGGTTTATCAATTAATTTATATTGATTTCTCAATTTAATCACAACATCCATTGCCTGTTGTAAAAATTTACCTGGAATCATTGATTCTTGTATTAAAGTTAACAAAAATTCAATTTCCGTTTTACCGAACTTGGCTGCTTCATCAACCAATACTCGGGTTTTACCTGATTTGAACGCCATTTATGACCTCTATTTTATATAATTTTAACTAAAAATCCAAATAGTTCCATCTGTATTTATTGCCATTTCTCCAGCTCCATACTCTTTATCACCTGATACTGGATCATCATTATCACCTAACTGTTTAACAGTAACTACATGTTCTAATGCGGTTACTGCGGTAGCAGAAGATGCAATACCTTTAGCTACTGACCATCTGTTATCTCCAGTATCATGATATATCGCTGAACCACTATCGACTGAAGCACCTTCTTGTACAATCAAACCACCATCTACATTTGAAGCCGCTGAACCAGTTGCCGTGAATATAAAAGCATCTTGTACTGCCAAATTCGTAGTTGCTAATGTTGTAGTTGTACCATTTACGGTTAAATCACCCTCTATCGTTGCATTTGCACTTACAGTCAATGTGCCTGCTGCTACTGTTCCTGATGTTGTAATACCGGAAGCACCATTATTAATAGCTCCAAAATTAGTTGTAATCGAACCCGCATCTAATGCGCCTGCGGTAGTTAGATTCGCTAATGTTGTCAAACTAGTGTTAGTTGCTGCTAGAGTTAATGCTCCACCTCCTGCTATTGAAGCTTCACTAGAAACATTTCCAAAAATTGCATCTTCGAAATTACTTGTGGTTATGCCAGCAATTGCTGTTCCGGATGTATCATATAGAAACACCTTATCATCTTGAGCAAAATCGGTAAGTGTAATTCCTTCTGTTGTCCAAGACAGTTTATCAAGATCAATTGCTGCACCTGATGCTACTGAAGCATTAACAACTGCATTAGCTGCTAATTCATCTGCTCCAATTGCGTCATCTGCCATTAATGCATTTGTAATTTGTTGATTACCAATATGTGCTGTATCTATTGAAGCATCTACATAAGAATCACTATCAATAGAATTTGCTGACATATGAGCTGCATCTACTGCACCAGCTGCCAATTCATCACTATCTACTGCATCGTCTGCTAACATAGAATTTTCAACTGATCCTGCTTGTATAGTTGCTGCACCACCACCTGCTATTGCTATATCACCAGTAATATCTGCAAAAATACTATCTTGCATATTACTAAATGTAATACTCTTTTCAGTTCCATTATCAGATATTAAGAATTTATCTTGTGTTTGATGTATTGTTGCTGCACCATAAGCATTTAAACTATCAATATCTTGAGAAACTCCTGTCAAATTACTACCATCTCCAACAAATGAACCAGTAAATGAACCAGTTAAATGTGAAGATCCTACTTCAGAATAATTTGTTAAAGTAGTTGTGGTTGTCGCAGCTAGTCTTGCCGATGCTGAAACGGTAGCACCAATGGATGTTCCATCAATATTTCCACCATTAATATCTACTGTAGTAAGTGTAGAAGTTCCTGTAGCAGTAATTGCATCTATATACCCTGCATCAATATGAGCTTCTGCGAATTGTAATGCAGAAGTTCCTAAATCAATAGCACTGTCAGACTTGGGAACAAAATCTCCAACCCATCTACCAGTATTTGTAATATCATCACCTGTAGCATTTCCAAGAGTAACTGCTCCATTAAGAGTTGTCGCACCTGACACATCCAACGCAGCATTAACATCAAGCGTTGTAGCATTGATATTAACATCGGTTGTGGCAGCTATATCTAAATCTGCGGCACTTGAAGCACCAATATATTGTGAAGAATCATTAAATTGTATTCTGTTTGTGGAATTCAAAAGAACTCCTGTATCAGCAACGTGAGTTAATGTAACATCTTGGTCTGCACCAAGATTAATAACTGCACCGTCTGCTAAAAATAAATCTGAAAATTCTAAAGCTGATGTTCCTAAAGCTGCACCGTCCGATGCATCAGGAGCAAAAGCTGTTGTTGCTGTAATAGTTGTACCTTGAACTGTTCCTGTAGAGGTAATATTACCAGAACCAATTGTTCCTAATCCTGTTACATTTCCACTCGTATCAAAGGTATAATTACCATCGGAAAGTGTTCCTGTTATTGTTATATTTCGTACTCCGGAAGCAATATCTGCATTTCCATCAAGAACAAGTGCTTTATTAGCGGCACCCGCTCCATTAGTTATACCATCTATTTTTTCAAAATCGGCTTCATTAATATCCGCACTTCCAATTACAAAACTAGTTCCTGCGGTTATGGCTGCATCACTAGTTACAGTTGATAATACTGCTGCGCTTCCTGATACTAGTACTTTTCTCCATTGTGCCATTTAATTTCTCCTATATAAACTTTACAGTTTATTGTTCATTAATAAATATAATCTTTTTAAATATTCTTTTCTTCTATTCCACTTTTCTTTTACTAACATCTAACTTGCACTCCCAAAAGTCTCATATCCAAGAAACCATTGGTCAGATCCTGAATAAAACAGTCCACCTGTTACTGCAGTTGGTGTTGTATCTCTAGCTGCCATAATAACTACTGAATCTTGTACTCTAAACACTATATCATCATCAGTATTAGTTATAGAAAATAAATCACCTGAGCCTGAAGTTGCTTTAAAAGACCAACTCGACCCTGTAAGTTCATTTGCTCCTAATGTCTCAGTCCAAGTTGTACTTCCATATGTAAATGCATCTGTAACTGCTAATGTATCTATATTTGCAGTTCCATCCACATATAAATCTTTCCATTCTTTTGTGCTGCTACCCAAATCATATGCATCATCTGATGTTGGTACAGTATCGTTCAATGTTAATGTAGCAGATAAATTTCCGTCAATCGTCGCATCACCTGTAATTTTTAAAGATGAACCACTTACTGGAAACATTGAATGGTCAGATGAATCTGCATCAAATATAATTGCTTCTCCAGCATCAGTAGTTAAAGCATTTGACCCTAGAACGTTATAAGAATCTGAATGTACTACAAGACCTTCTAATATTGTTGGTATAAGGGAATTTAATCTCTCTTTTATAATACCATCTACATCAATTGATCCTGTTATTTCTGAGCCACCACTTGTGATAGTGACTTTACTATCAAATCGTTCCTGACCAATATATTTTATTCCACCAGCCATATTATGTTATCTCCAAAACACTCGCAAACGCTTCAATATCTCCGTTTGCTGATGCTTGTGTTTCTAATTTATCTCCAGCTCCTAAATTGATTGGTTTTTCAATTATTACAGTTGAGTCTGCAGGTATATTTACAGTCTTTAACAAATATACTCTACCTTCAAAATTAGCACTTCCACTAACACTTAAATTTATAGTTGCAGAATTTGTACCATCAATATTACTTAAATACATTGCATGTATTACTGCTGTTGTCGCTGATGGACAAGTATACATCGCTTGTAATGTTGTACTTGAGCCAGTTGCTGCATTTTTAAATGTATTAGCCATTTATAATCTCCTATTATCCAAAAACTATTCCAAACACTACCGCATTTGGATCTGACACGTTTGTTAATGCTGATCCATCACCACTAAATTTTGATGCGGTAACATCGCCTGTTAATTCTATCGATCCTGTTGTTTGTGAACTTGTTGTTAATATTGTTTGTATTGTTGCAGATCCATCATTTTTTTCAAAAAAAAGCTTTCCATCAGCAGTATTCATAGCAAGTTCACCTAATTCTAAATTGCCTGTAGAAGGAACTGCCTTTGAAGTGGAGCTTCTTTTTAGTTTTATCACCTGTGCCATTAATAAGATCCTCCATCTATTAAAGTACTTACAATTAAGTTTCCACTTGTATCATACCCTGGTATTCCAGTTATTTCTGTTGCCGCGGTACTCGAAGATAAATATCCAAACTCTTTATCAGAGTTATTAGCAAACACAAATAAACTTCCACTTGATGCTACTTTAGTAGCTCCCTGTTGGACAAACAAAGAAGATAGTTTAGCTTCGCTTCCAGATACTATGACTTTTTTCCAATTAGCCATTAGAATGTACCTCCATCAATTACTGAACTAACGGTTAAATTTCCATTACTTGCGTTATATCCAACTAATCCAGTAGTTACTGCTGATGTATCAGCAGATGACATATATCCCACTTGAGTACTTGAAGGAACCTGAAAAGCTACAGAACTACCTGATGCTACACTTGCTCCAGTACTTACAAAAACTGAACCAGTTACATGAGTAGATACACTCATATTTACTGTCGAACCATCATCTGTAATATTTGCTGAAGATTCTAATCTACCATTACCATCCACAATTACAGGTCTATTTTCTGTTAAATCTGAAAGTCCCGATTGTACTGGGTGTCTATAATGTGTTGAACCACTAATTCCACTATACCAATAATCATTGGTTGCGTTCCATAATAATGATCCTGTATGTGCTGTACTTACTGCGTCTATAACTTGTATACCACTATCTACCGCTCCTCCAGCTGCGTTTAATGTTATTATATTGTCCCCAATATTAACTACTGTAGAGTCAACCGTTGTCGTAGTTCCTGACACGGTTAAATTGCCTGTGATCGAAGCGTTTCCTCCGACATTTAAATTTTCAACTATACCTACACCACCATCAACAACCAAAGCACCTGTACTAGTTGTTGTTGAAGTTGTTGTATTGGCTACTTCTACTTGTCCATCGTGTCTAACATAACCATCAAATTCTACATCTGGGTCTCCTGTTGATCCCCCAGTTGATGCAAACAAAGTATCTCGCGCGGTATCAATAGTAATAACTGAAGTACCATTTTCTTTTAAATCTACCCCAGTTAAACCTTCTAATGTTAATGCTCCTGCAGAAGTTGTAAAACTAGACGCTGCTCCAGCATCAATCGTAACTCCACTAGCTCCAGCATTAATATCTACTAAAATTGCATTTAATTCTACTTCAGTTCTAGTACCAGTATCTCCACCTACTGTAATCTTTTGTCCAACTGAATCACCACCAATACTAATTGCTGCTGCTGAAGAATCTATTGTAACTGCTCCACCAGCATCTACATCTACTGTACTAGATGGTGTCATTGAAATAGTTGTCATTCCTGTTTCAGATAATGCTCCACCGCCAGAAAATTCCCAGGTTCCAGTATCATCACCGAATGATGCTCCTGCATTACCTTTTGCACTTAAAGTTGTAGTAGCAGTAATTGCAGTTGTAGTAGTACTATTAAATATATTTGTTGTAGTACTCTCAATAATATGCGGACCACCACTTGCTGATATAGAACCACTTAAATATAATGTATCCCACCTTTGACTATCACTACCTAAATTATATGTATCACTTGCATTAGGTACAATATTTGAAGTTACATCTGCGGCAAAAGATACTGAATCAGTAGCCGCATCTCCAAGTGTTAGATTTCCACCAACTGTAAGATTTCCTGTAATCTCTAAAGAACCTGTAATAGCTCTGCCAGCTATAGCCCCAGTTAAATCTAAATCTGTATTTCCAGCGGAATTTAATCTATAAAGTTTATAATTATCTGAATCGTAATGAATCAAATCATTAAAATTTGATCCACCAGTAATTCCACCTAAATTTGGTACGGCGGTACCATAAGATAACCTAGAAACGGGCAATCTATTAGTACCATCAGTATGTCCTACTACTAATGCAGATTTTAATGCTGCGTCACCAATATTAGCTACTGAACTAGTAACTACACCAATTTCACCATTATTTAGATTCACACCGCTTAAATTTGCCAGTGTTCCTCTTCGATGTTTAATGATCTGTGCCATTAAATTTTTCTCCTAGAAAGTACTTTTCTTCTACTATAAATATGACATTTATTTAATTTTAGTGTGTTCATTTAAATTAATTCTTCTTTCATTATCATTCTTTTTGGACTAAGATATTTTTGAGTTGTAATTAAATCATTATAAGACTTCGGTAATAAATATCCATTTAAAATCACACTAAATTCAGTTTTTACTAATCGTTCATTATCTGCCACTTCTGTAGCATCTGTAAAAGTCTCTATAATAGTTTTAAATTTCATTTTTCCGGGTTCTCCCCAATATGCTCCTGCACTAAAATTTATTTTTTCTATAAGTTTATTCATTTGATTCATAAAAGAAGTCCAAATAATAAAATCATAATTTAATATCATATAATCTGGAACTGCTACATTATAAAATTCGTTCTGTGGTATTAAATTTTGTTGAACAGTTAACTTATCATACCTATTCTTTTTGCTCCATTTAGTTCCAAATGTATAATGTAATTTAGGATCATTTGCATCCAATTTATCAACTGGAATACTTGTATTTTTTTCCATTCCAGTTCGTTGAAATACAATCAGTGGAGTCATTAATTGTCTTTTTTTATCTCTCAAATACCCTGTCTTTCTAATAGAATTCCATCTCTCTGGATTAGCATATAAGACAGGCACTTTAACTTGTTCTCCAGATTCCTCTACTGTTGGTTGTATTACATTATTAAAATAATACATAATAGCCGAATCCATATCCATAATCTCAACAGATATATTTTTTACATTATCATCTCTTTTATATTCCCTACCTCTATTAATATCTTTCTTTTGTATTTTAGGTGTAGGTTTTTTTCTTGCCATCAATTACTCCTAATTAAACGCATCGCCCAAATCTAATGTACCAGAATCATCTCTATTGGTTAAAGTTCCTAAATTTTCTACTGTCAATCCACCTTTAAGGTATAATGATCCTGTTATTTTATGTGTATCATCAGCACTATCACCAAATATAGTTGAACCACGTACTTCAAGTCCTGTTGCTAAAGTTTTACCCACATATTGATAAACTGACATATAAAGATAATCACTATTAGATGGGTCTACTGAAGAATTCATAAACTGTAATACTCCAGTTTTATAATCAAACTGATAATCATTAGTTGAAACTATATCATCTCCATCTAATGAACCAGTCTGTAAACTATGACTAACTGCTGAAGATTTATATAAAGCTGCTAAATATCCAGGAGTTGTATCCTCAGTTGTAGAAGTTGCTAACGCAGATGTTGAATATTTTGGTGATATAAAATTTGTTTGTTGGTTAGAATCAATCAACTGTGCACCAATTCCACTATCGCTTCCCGATGGATTCAAGAAAAACCAAACCTCATTATTAGTATTTGATTTTGTTAATTTTTGTCTATACCAATACTTCATTACACTTGATCCAGAAACAGTATGTGTTGCACTAATTTGAGAACTTCCACTAAAAGGTAATCCCGAAGATGGTAAATATCCTGCTTCAGTATAAATCTCAGATGCTTGTAAATCAAGTACATTTGTAAATGCTTCTTGTGCAGCGGTAAGAGTATCGTGAGTATATCTTCTCGACGCTAATAATCTACTTGATTTTGACCCTGAATCTAAAGTTGCCATTTCTTATTCCTAACTATAACTTAATGTTATTGAAGTTACAGGAGATGGATCTCCCTTATATCTAATTATCACATAAAGTTCATTATCACTTGCATCTAAATACATTCCGTCTGCATTTCTTATTGGTATTGTATATTCTGTAAACTAATTGATGTAGTGAATGGATTTTTAAAATTATCTGATGCCATATCTGCTTCAATCAAGTTATTTGTTAATTTTGTTGGGTCATATATTCTTGCAACACCTAAAGAAGCATTATTACCACTACCGTTTCCTGAACTTTCAAATAATATTGCCGCCGCTACACTATCTGCTGTAGTTGCTGCCCAATTAACTAATGTCTTACCCACATCAAGAGTCATACTTGAATATGTACTTCCAGGTGTTTGAAATCTTCTGATATAATTGCAAACCAATATCTATAAGTTCCACCTGGCTCTACCAAATATCCTGGTTTTACCTGTAAATCATAATTACCTAATACACTATTCCCCGCATCATTAGTTTGAAAACTATCTGTTGTAAAATATGCTCCATTAAATGAAGTTACATTATCTGCTATTACTATTCTAAAATCTTCACCTGTAAATGTTTCAGTCAAATCTTGTAAGGTATTTGAATCATATCCTTGTGCTCTACCATATACTCCTAAACTACCACTAGCTGCTAGTTGACTAAAATCTCCTGCAGTATGATATGAAATAGTTTGAGTATCTAATGTGGATTGTGTACTATCTCTATTTCTTGCTTTTGTAGCTACTGTAAAAGATGAATCCCCTAGTCCTGTTTGATTTATATTTTCATTATTTCCACTATCAAAACTAACTGAAGCAGTAACTATAGCAATATCATTATATCTTGGAACACCACTATCTACAGCAGTAGTTCCATCACTTTGGAATAATTTACCACTTGTTTGTACCGTTCCACCATTTGTGGAAATTACATCTCCACTTATTGAAACACTACCTGCGCCGACTGAAGCTGCTGACATATCTACTAATGTAGTTGATGCGGCATACATTGGATTAAACAATCCTGTAATCTTTGTAGATACTTCATACGTTGTATCTAATAAATATGGAGCTCCACTTAAACTTCTTGATGTAGCAGTTAATGCTTTCTGTGCTGTACCCACATCTGCTAAAGTATTAGTTCCAATATCACTATCTATTTGATCAATCGGAGCCCAAAAATTATTTTTTGTAGTTCCATTAACTTCTTGATACGTTGTACTTGACCCACTTGCTATTCCAACTACCAAATCATGAAATCTATAATATCCACTCGCAGATACAGAAGTCCAATCAGCATTAGAAGCATGATATTTTCTTGTCAATGAACCACTTAACAAAGTCCCACCTACATCTGCAAACTTACCATCTTGATATGCTGATGGTATAACTGCTGGTTGTGTTGTTACCAACTTAGTTATATTTAATCCATTTGATGTTCCAAATGAACTTAATGTTAAATCTAACCTTGATTGTGTAGTATAAGTATTAGAACTTTCATCTGGTGCTGCTATACTACCAGAATCACTAAATGAGTGTGTAGCATGTGCCCTAAGTTTAAAATTAGCAGCCGCTCCACTTGATAATCCACCCAATCCAAATAATTCTGTATCATTAGAAGAACTAATTGCAGTGGACCCACCAGAATTTGAATCAAAATCTATATAATAACTTGGCCCATTATCATGATATACTGAAATACCACTAAAAATTGTTGAACCTACACTAGCCCAATCTCTTGATACTAAATAATTTAATGTTGCGTTACTTAATGAAGTATAATTTGTAGGTACATATCCACCAATTGAATCTACAAGTCCCAAACTATTTTCATTTGTATCTACACTTGCAAATGTTTTAGTATTTGGTGCCGCATCTGCTACATCTAATGATGAACTTAATACTCCTGACATAAATCTTAAAATTTCACTTACATGAGTTGTATTATCAAAATTATTAAAATAACTTCCCTCTAAACTTGTACCCCATGCATTAGAAGTTGGATATCCATTAGTTATATTATTTGATGTAATTGCAGTTGATGCTGATGCCACCGCATTAACTTTTAATGAACCAGTAACTTGTAAATCATTTGTAGTAGAATACGCCGATCCAGTTGTATTAAAAATTCCTAACTCACCGGTTATACCAGCAGTCGGAATATTAGTTATAGAACTTCCATCTCCCGCAAATTTGGAAGCACTAATTGTTCCTACTCCTCCAGTAGCAATTAATGAACCAGATAAGGTAAAAGAACCTGTAAGTTTAGGATTTAACTGTCGGCTGTGTATAAGTGCCATTCTCTTCTCGTTTTAAATTTTCCCAATAAATTTTCATACTTTTAGAAATACGTTTTTTATGCATATTGGTCTTAGGTTGTTTCAATTTCTCAATAGTATCCATTGAAACTTTTCTGTCCATTTGAGCGCAAGATTTGCATACAGTATTATTTCCAACTGCTCTATCAAAAGTATCTTTTCTTGTATAGGTTATCATCCTATTACAATCAGGACACCTTCTATTTTTTCTATTTTTCCAATGACGTTTTCTCATATCAATTATAAATATCTAAAAGTAGTAAAAGAAAAGTGGAAGTTAAAAATTAATGTATTACGAATCAAATTTTCCGTGAGCAATAATCTCATCATCAGATTCTAATACATAACCTATTGAAGAAGTATTAACCTTTAAAAGAAAATTACTACCATTTTGTTGTATTTCTAACGCATCATGTTCCATATATTGTCCATTTAAGAAAAATACAAAATCATTTTCACCTACCGATGTTAATCCACTTGGTGCAGATGCCATCGTAGCAGTAAAACTTGCTGTCTCATATCCAGATATATCATTTAAACTTACAGCTCCACTAAAAGACGCAGCTTTCTTTACATAAGATTTTCTTAAAAATTCATTTCTATGGTCTACATAAAGTTTTGAAGTAGCTGATGTATTTAAACTTGCAGTAGCTGGTAAACCCAATACCTCACCATCACCACTAAAAGTAAGATTACCCGCACTTGCCATTGTAGAGGTTGCTAATGAGGTAATTGTTTTGTTGGTTAATGTATCGGTTGTAGAAACACCAACTATATTGATATTACTACCAGCGGCATTATCTATAGCCCATCTTGTTTCACTATGATCAAATACTAATTGTGCATTTGTTCCACCACTTCTACCAACTCTTAATCCAGCGTCTGCAGAACTTAATGCAGTAGAACCTGTAAAATTTAAATCTATAATTGGATCTTCTACTTGCATTGTAGCAACATTTGCTACACTTTGACTACCCTCTACAATTAAATCGCCATAAATTTTCAATGATCCAGTCATATAACCCGCTGGATTTAAAGTCATTATTAACTGACTACCATAACTTCCAGAAGTATATATATTACCACCAGTATCATCATATAAATAATAATTTGCACCTTGTACAATCCCTGTAAGACCTGCATCTAGAGAACCAGTTCCTAAATCATCTTGAGTAAAGTCATCCCAAATTACATCATATAATCCCGTAGCTGGGTTTATAGCACTACCAACTCTCAAAACTTGTTTTGCAATTGTTGAAGCTTGTGCTTGTCTTGTTAAATCAATTAATGCCATAATTTAATCCAAATCTATTGGTTGTATTTTATATCTAAAAATAATTTGATCTCCACTTTTTAAAGTTATACCCTTAATAGTCCCCGCTACTCCACTGGTGTCATTAGTTTTTTTTCTAAGCCTTACTTTTTTATAATTATCAGCAAAATAAAAGTCTGTGCCTATTGCAGTTGTCCATGGCGGTTTACTAATTTGTTGAATTTGGTTAACTGAAAACTTGAAAGAACTAGGTCTAGGTTGATATTTCGAAACAGAATGTAATACACTCAAATCAAACTCCTGATAATCTGAAGTAGATGTAGATATATCAGTAAATCCTAATTCCCTTACTCTTACCCTACTAAAATCTCGCATCGCCCCCAAAGACAAAATATCATATTTAATAGTTGGAGCTCCGTCTAAATTATTCATTCTATAAGGTAAATTTGAACCTGACTCATCAGTAAATTCAATTTTATCAGCATTAAATATTGATTCGCTTACTGGTGAAACAAATTTCCTTAAATTTCCCTTATATCCTTCTAATTGTGTTATCATACTATTATCAAACTATAGTTTATTGTAATATTATCATTCTCATCTAAATCAATACCCTGCACTGTATTTGCGATACTATGTTTTTTATTTATACTAATAAATCCAGCACTTGATGAAGACATAAAAAAATCTCTGGAACTTGAAGTATCCTCTTGATTAGCTGGACTAGTTAAAATTTGACCATTTACTCCAACTGAAACAGACCCATTTCTTATTTTATGTCCTGTAGGTACCGATATAGTATAATTTTGTCTATCTGGTGTCGGCGCAGTATCTAATGATGAGGATTGTGACCCAGACAAATATGAAAAGTTTTCCAAAAACGAAGCACTTACATATCCAAGAGTCAAAACAGCTTTAGTATCTTCTGAACTAGTAGGCTCTCCACCATATCTCATTATATATCTAGTATCTCCACCAAAAATATTAGTAAATTGTAAATCTTGTATTTCTTGACCTGATGAAGGTGACACTCCTCTAATAAAATCTGTTGCGCCCGCCAGTCCACTTGGTAAATTCGATCCCAATGATGTTCCTAAAATCCTAACTGTTTCTGTTTTAGTATCTGGTCTATACATTGTAGAAAAACTTCCATCTGTTTCATCAAAAATATCTATTCTTGATGGACTAAAATATTTTGTAGTAGTAACATAATCATTAAATGATTCTGGAACCAAATATCCCCTAAAACTAAAAGAAAAGGTAGTTTTAATAAGACGCTCATTATCCGCCATCTCTGTATTGTTTTCAAAACTATCTATATTTACTTTAAATTTAAATTTTCCAGGTTCTCCCCAATATGCACCATCAGAATAATTAATTTTTTCAACTATCGCATTCATTTGTTCAATAAACGGTGTCCAAATTATACATTCGTATGTCATTGTCATATAATCTGGCATTGCTACAGTATAATATTCTTTAGATTTTAACAATCCTTTTTGAACATTAAACTTATCATACCTATTTTTACTTGTATATTTTCTTTCAAAAGTATAAAATAACTTTGGATCATTGGCATCTAACTTATCTATAGGTAAGGATTCATCTTTTTGTATTGACGACCTTCTAAAAACAATCAAAGGAGTAATTAATTGTCTTTTACTATCCCTCAAATGACCAGATTTACGAATAGATTGCCATCTTTCAGGATTTGCATATAAAACTGGTACCTTCACAACTTCCCCAGCTTCCATAATTGTAGGTTGTATCACATTAGTAAAATAATACATAATAGCCGCATCATGATCCATCAATGTAACTTCTACATTTTTTACATTATCACCACGCTTTTTGGCAAGTCCACGACTCATCGGGGGAGTAGTAAAGCTTTGTCTAATATTTCTTGGTATAGGTTTTGATCTAGCCACTAAATACCCCTTTGCCTTTCAATTTGTAAATTAGAACGTCTTATTAAGAATGAATTACATACAATAGACCAATTACTATCAACTTGCCCACCAACAAGTTGATTCTCATTCATAGTTCCGACTTCAAAATGTGCATAATTCCAATCGAAGATATCACCTGGTTCAATAACTAAACTCAATTCTGTAAGATATTCTCTTTCAAACCAAAATTGAGCAGTTTGTCTTAAATCAACTCCAAATTCTTCTGTATTAAAATCAAAGTCGTCCGCTTGTATTAAGCAAGGTAATTTAACACCATCTAAATATGTTTTACCAGCAGACGCTTCACCATACAGATTTGTCATAGTATCTGCTGCTGATATTCTATATAATACACAAGTTTGATTGATAATTCCATCTTTTTCATTTTTTAAATTACCAACCAATTCGCGATTTATAGAACTAAAAAAATTTCTATCTGTTTGACTTAAAAAACGACTTGGCATATTTTAATCCTATTTTACATAAATTGGCAAAGGTACTTTTTGCAATTTTTCTAGTAACATATCTGATTCATCTTTATCTCTTTCCATCAATGATCTACGAGTTGAGTCCTCTAACATTTCACGCAACTGAGTAATTAAAATTTCTTTTTCTGTAGATGCTTCACTTCGTAATGAATCTCCATCTAAAGTAGTTTCAGAATTTGGAATTGGAATACTAGTATATTTACCTCTAATTGCTCCTAACAGTTCTTTAGCTAATGCTAATCCATACTTTCTAATCCATTGTTTTCCAACATCATTAATTTGACTATATACCATATTATTATATGGCACATTAGAAAAATCTGATATAGAGGCCAATGAAGATCCACCGTGATCAGAGCTAGTTGAATCGTCCTTTTCACTTGTTAGATAATATTCAAACCATATTTTAAAATTAGTTCCTGGAGCTGGAAATATTCTCACTCTATTATTCACCAAATGAAATGAATATGCTGATTTTCTAATTTGATCATTCATTTCAATAGCCTGCAATCTTAATAAATCTTCAAATATAGGCATTAATGTGAAGGTTACTGCAGGTGACATTCCTCCAAATCCGAATCCTTCTATCATTTTATGAGTTCCATATCCAGTAGTTGCATATGGGTCAAAATATCTTTGAATTGCTGGAGTTGGTCCATGAAAAAGTCGTCTAACTTCTATAGCTTTACCACTTTCTGATATATTTGCCCATAATGCATTTAAATCATAAACTTGTGAACCACTATCAACATTAATAGAACCACTTCTTAAAGTTACATTACCACCAACAGGGGTAGTAGCTTCTGTCCCATATCTATTAGATAATTTAACCGTTCTACCAAGTGTAGGCGTAACATTTCTATGTGTCAAATTTGACCCAGTAGATTGTCCTTGTAAATTAAACAAATTATCTTTAATATTAAATTGATTTACTTGAGCTGAATATTCTGTAACAGATTCTTCGTAAACCGCATAAAACGAGCCAGATTGCATTTCGACATCCATAATTGGGTATCCTAATCTTTTAGCACACCAATCTGAAAATCTATCAACCGAATTAATTCCAGTTCCAGAAAATTGAGTATCATTATCGTAAATCCCAAACGGAGTTTGAGATGCTGAAAATGAACTACTTCCTGGCCATATTGCTGTTTGTGGCATTATAATCTCCTAAAATAAATATATTTCTTCATCTATAAATATAACACCCCCTATAAATAGGTTTATTTGAGATTAAATCTCAGAATGACTAACTACGATTAAACGTAATTAACGTCTGCTACGACTACTTGACCATAAAACTCGGGTCTGACCATTTTCTTAGCATAACGGGTCATTACCCCTTTCCTCGGGGTGAAGTTAGCTGGATCATAAACAAGAGGTGTCATGATCAAAGGAACGTATGGAGCATAAACCGCACCAGTTTCTAAGAAGTTAGATCCACGGAATCCAATAAGGACTACGTTTTCTAACATATAAGGATTCTTATAAACTGTATATCGACTATTCAACATACCGACCTTCTGTACACCCATTGCAAATGAGCTATTTGATGCATTACCATCAGTGTCTGCTGCATATCCAGGAATACTCTCTATGATTGTTGCTGTTTCAGGTGAAACCACCATCCAGTTAGCACCACCACGTAGAGTTTTCTGATGAATTGCATTACTTACACTTTGGACTTTGTTTCCAAGAGTCTGGAACCATTCGCCTTTTGTATAAGCGTTAGATGGTCCAGATGATTCTGCGAAAGTTCCGCCACTGTACTCATATCCAACTCTTGCTGACCAATATTCGGTTTTTGCGTCTGCATTTGCTCTAAGCATGTCTATGATTTCCAAATCGATTTCCATCGAAACGTATTCACTTAACATTGCTGTAAGCTCTGCTTCTGCATCAACACTATGGTAAGCGTTAAGATCTTGAGCTAGCTCAGGAGTCCAGACTGCTTTCAGTTTACGAGTTTTAGCAACGATGCTAACTTGTCTTAACTGAATATCAATTTCTGGAATTCCGACATCGCCAGTATCTCCTGCCCAGTCTTCACTTGTGCTGACTTCAAAGTCACCACGAGTAGAGTCTGTAGGTTGCTGACTATAATTAACAGTCAGGTCACCTAATGTGCCAGCTGCTGATTGTCTAACAATGAAGACTACTTCAGTATTAGCTGAACCAGACAGTTTTGTATATGCAGGGAAATACTCATCAAATCCCGTACCAGATATTACCATTGAACGAACTGCTTCTACATCGGGACGAGTCATACCTGCGGTAGATACTGTCACTTTATTAAGTGAGTTATCTGCGCCTGCTGTTCCAATAGTTAAGTTGGGTTCATGATCAATATCTCTTGCTGCTACAGAACCAGTAATATAGGTTCCGCTTGCTACTGCGGATGCGTGAATGGACTGTGCGGCAGTTACCTGCTGCTTGGTTGAGTAAGCGAACTTACCTGCACCATAAAGACCACCACTTGCATCACCAGATGCTGATGTGTTACCATAAACATCTTCACCAACGCTAAAGCCTTGATTGGCTGTACCGTATTTAAAGTCTAGATAGAAAATCAGACCTGATGGAAGGTTCATAGGCTGAACAGAAACGAATTCCTGTGCTGCCAATTCACCAAAGATACGTCTAACTAGAGGAAGTGCAACTCCACTCCATTCTTCTGTACCTGGTCCACCAACTCTTGAAGATTCATCAATAAGCTGACGTGCTTGATTTTCAAGCAACTGTGCCATTGTATGAACTTTATTTTCGTCTCCGAGACCTTCTAACAGACCGGTAGCTTCCCACTTTTCTATGAGCTTCTTCGTTTCATTCCGACGCTCAATATGCGGATTATAGCCATCCATAATTTCTGCTATTGCCTTACTTGACATAATAATTCTCCAGTTTTAAAGGATATTAGCCAACTTCTTAAAACGCTGCTTCATTACATCTGATTCAGTAATAATTTCTTGTTCCTGTTTTTCAGATTTCGTGCTAGCAACTGGTTTTGAAGCTGACCCCTTTTTTGATTCTTTAACAATTTCTTCTCTGGTAGAGCCATTAACAAAAGATTCTGCCATAGTTGCATAAACCAACTTGACTTCTCTAAGGTTCTTTGCTCTATCAAACGTTTCAACTACTTTCATTTTTTGATCATTAGACAAACCGTACGACCTGAACAGTTTATTTGTGAACAAAAGTTTTGCATTAAGTAAGTTGACTTCGTTCAACTTAGAACGAAGATATTTTACGACATCGCGATGCTCGTCGAGTTCTGTTTGAAGATTTTCCATATCTTCAGAGGTAGTATCTTCTTCATCTTCTTCTTGAAGTGCTCTTAATACTTCTTCTAAATCAATTTCTTCTTCTACTTCATCATCATCAGGATCATCATCACCTTCAGTTATTTCAACTGATTCGTGTTTTGCTTTTCCTGGAACGCCTATTTTAGAAGTTTCGTCAGATTCGCCTTTGTGATTATCAGATTTACCGATACCAGAAGATTTGTCAACTTCTTCGTCAACATCTTCTTTTTCGTCATCTTCATCATCTTCATCAGCTTCATCTACTGTGTCAGATTCATCAGTTTCAGATTCTTCGTTAAAATCAGCATCTTCATCTTCTTCCAATTCTGATTCTAATTCTCTCAGAACGGCTTCTAGATCAAGATCCTCACCTTCACCCATATCATCTTCAACTTCTTCATCATCTTCAGGGGCGAATTCTTCACCCTCTTCATCTTCTTCTTCAGAAACAACTGGTGCATATTTTACACCATTAATCTCGATAACGCCTTCTTCTTCCATACCATCTTCTGGCATTTCTTCTTCGGGAGCTTCTTCTTCATCAGCTTCTTCTTCAGAATATTCATCAGAAGGATCTTCATCATCTTCATAGACACCTTCATCTTGAACTTCTTCATCTTCTTCATCTTCTTCTTCATCCTGCTCTGTTACTTCATCTTCAGTACTTTCTTCTTCAATCTCGGATTGAATTTTCTTAGAAAGCATAGATTTCAAGCGGGGTGTAAAAGCTTCTTCCAAAGCTATTTTAGCGTTTTCAAGAGCTGTTTCACGAACTGCTTTTGCATCTGCAATGGCTTCTTTTAAAAGATCATCCATTACTTTTCTCCTATAATGAACTATTATATGACATATTCATTGGTACACTATATGATGGGAAGGTTTTCCCCATAGTGTATTTGTTTTTATATAAATATAAACTTTTTTAACAAAAAGGTCTAAAATTATCAAGAATTATTGATTTTTTCTGTATTTTGCTTCATTCTGAGCTTAGCTCTTAGCTTTTGTCGCCTATTTTTAACAGATGGCTTAGTATAATAACTATTTTCAGACAATTCTAGCATTAATTTAGAGTCTTTAACCTTTCTCTTAAATTCTCGTAACGCCTTTTCAATGTTATTCTTTTTAACCTTAACTTCTATCAATTATAACCTCTATCTATCTTTCATTTTTATAATATCTTTTAATTTAATCATTAATTAAACCCATTCATATTTTTTAAAGTAATAAAAGAATAATTTTCAACTGGTTCATAACCTCTTTTTTGTTTATCCTTTTTCTTTCTTCTCTGAATTCCACCTTTATTCGTATACCAATTATCATCAAAATCATAGGTAGCATGTTCTGCTCCTTGACCTGTTATATGTGGGCCACTATGAACTTTGTGATGTGATATAAATTCTTTTCCCCGTTTAGCATCAGATGGTGGTTTTGCTTTTTTTAATTTCGGTGAATTGACTTGTTTTACCGTTGTAGGTAAACTACCTTCCTTTTTTAATAATTTAATCAATTCAAGAATTTGAGCTCTTGTAATTCCTTCCTTTAATCCCTCTTTCTTAGGATCATATTGTCCTAACATTTTATAAATGTACATTTTATCTAAATCACGTACAACACTCACACCGCCCTTTTGTACTTGTCTATATCCAGTTGGACTTCCTAACTTTTTTGAACCTGGTTCTGGAGTAGGTGGTATCTCATTACCATGTGAAAGGTTTCCCTCAGGTGGTGTAGTGGGTTTTACTAAAATATCTTCTTCATTAGGCCCACCTGTAAATACACCATCGGCAGATTCCATCGGTATTGTATACTCAGGTGATTTACCAAATGCCCTTCTACCATAAAGTCTTTGTTTAGGTGAAAGTGGTGGTTCATCTGACCTAAGATCTTTATGTGGGTCTAAAACCGCGCTACTTTTTACTAATGCTGGAGTAATTTTTGTTCTTTTCATCACACCATCTCTCTCCATAGCAGTTCTATCTCTTAGACTGCCATCACCACCATAAATTGCATCTGACGCTGGAGCTACAATCTGTTTCATTCCTCGCGGCATTCCACCAGGCCCCATAATTCGTCTTTCACCATATCTAGAAAATATACCATCTGGCCATGCATCGCCTGGAACTAACCCATGCTTCTTTCCAGACATTCCTGGGGATGTTACCGATGTTTCTTTTAATAAATCTCTTAATTTAATCATTTCCCTATCATCCTACTATATAGACCACCAAGTTGTTTTTTTGCTTCTTTATGTGGATCAAATATTGTAGGGTCTACGGATTCAGAAATTCTTGTGTATTGTTTACCATTAATTGTAATTGATTCTTCTTTATCTTCTGGTTCACTACCACCAGGTAAGTCATCAATATCATCAGGGTCAACAGGAAATTGTTCATCACCATAATCTGCCGCCTGTCTAAACAAATCCA
>LWDU01039484.1_pt1 | contig 48996 bp, 46 predicted proteins | sample 727161 | NCBI WGS metagenome assembly LWDU01 (sample SAMN04566230, study PRJNA314399) | hydrothermal vent metagenome | isolation source: deep sea hydrothermal plume seawater | place: Mexico: Gulf of California, Guaymas Basin | collected 2004-07-11
CGCGAACATCAAGGCCTAGGACCTGAGGTCTGATCTAGGCGTTCACGCCGAGAAAACCAAAGGGCGCCCGGATTCGATCCGGGCGTCCTTTTTCGTGAGAGCCGAATAGACGCGCAAGAGCGAGCCGGTGCTCCTCGAGAACCGCGCGGGCTGGCCTCGGACACTTTTCGCATTCTGGCCCGATCGCCGGGTGGCTATGGTGCCCCACCGAGCAATCGAACCATGATCCTCAGACTGAAGACCCAGCGGCGGTCCCACGAAGACGCAAGACGCCGACTGTCACGAAGGCCAAGCCGAGGGCGAGGACGATCATGCCCCAAGGACCGAGCCCGGGCACGGGCGGCGGAACCTCACTCAAGCGGACATCACCTACTCCCGACCACGTGGGTGCACTGGATGTCGAAGCGAAAACATTGCCCGTCATATTCAGGAGACCGCTCGCCGGGATGTAGGCGTAGGCGGGCACCAAGGCAAAACCAGGCGGTCCGAACGTCATAAGCCCGCCATCCGCGAAAGCACCACAGCCCCCCGGTGCGCCGATGAAGGTAGTTACATCGGTACAGAAGACCAAGACGCCCGGCGCGAGAAAGTCTTCCTCGTAGCCGGCGACGGAGCCGACGATACCCAAGGGAAGGTAAGGACCCCCCGAAGACGATTGCCCAAAGGTCAGGGTATCGACGGCTGGTGGAATGCTGTCAAAATCGAAGCCACCCTCAAAATCCCAGCTCCCGTTACCGGAAGCGATATCGATCGTAAATGTTGAACTTGTGCTGCCCGGGATGACTGGGAAGGCGGCGAGCGACGGGCTCGCGAGAAACAAGGCCTCTAGGGCCGCCGCTGTGAACGTAATCGTGCCGGTCACGCCATCGGAAGTCCAGGCTCCAACAATTTGGTTCACGGCGCCGCCCGGGAAGCTCGCGCCCCCACTCGTGCCAACGATGATGGGATCTGCGCTCGCCTCGGTGTCAACGACAATCGCGCGCGGTGTCGTGTCGGTAATGTCGAAAGGCGCAGCGAACGCACTGCCCGCCATGAACGCCACGAGCAGGCCGAGCCCAATGCTCGATCCGATCCGGGCTCCAGCTCCTAAATGAAATTGCCTCATCTAGTTCACTCCTCCTCGCGTAAGCAAGTGGTTTATAGTTTCATTCATTCGTGATTGTATCATGATGAGAATCGATCCTGACCATTCTTTTGTGCGGGGGGATCACCAATTTGAAAGCCCCCTAGGGCACGTCGGCAGGGACGATCTCGCTGCGGGCGTTCTCCTCTCACGCCTGAAGTCATCCCGATGCCGGATCGTGCAGTCACACCGAATCCACTGGTGCATCTAATTGCTATTGGCTCTGTTCGATGTGGGCGATCCATTCTCTGGCGGGCCCGCGACTTCGTTCGAAGCGACTCGCTTCTCGGAGCGCTCGAAACGCCGCATCTGGTTTGGAGCCGTTTGCATAAGCAACTCCGAGCAGGAGGTGCGCTGTGCCTAGATCGGCCAACCCGCCCTTCTCCACGCCGTCGGTCAGTGCAACGGCCGCCCTCGACCAGTCTTCGTTTTGAATATGCACGCGTCCAAGCCGAACGAAAAGATCTCCATTCGCAGAGCGCGCCGCCGCCTTCTCGAGCGGCTCGACGACGCGTTCGTATTCCTTAGCCTGCAGCCATGCGTTGGCGAGCAGTTCCCAGACATCGGTATCCTGCCCAATCGCTTCGCTCTTCAATCCCTTTTCGAGCACTCGCGCCGCTTTGTAGGGCAGCCTCTCGAACAGATAGAGCTGAGCCAAGATGCTGAGTTCGCGTTCGCCACTCAGGAACCCTTGTTGGTAGGCGAGTTCCTGAACTGCAAGAGACTTCTCGTTCTCCCCGATTTCGCGGTAGGCGGCGGAGAGCTGCATCCAATAGGTTTTCTTCGGAAATCGATTGCCGAGAATTTCCAAGACACCCGCCATCTCGCGAAAACGGCCGAGATTGTAGTTCACCGATGCGAGTAGCTGTAGATAGGATTCCGCCGGCGCTTCCGACTTGTTGACGGCTGCTTGGGCATGTACCAACGCATCATCGTATCGACCGAGCGCGGTATAGCCGCTCGCTAGCGTGAAATGGGCGCGAGCGCCGGGCGCCGACGTCCGCCGAAACCACTCCTCTAGAATCTCGACGGACTTCTCCGTATGGCCGAGTGCCGGTTCAGGGAGAGCGGCAAGACCCAGAGCCTTTTCGAAACTCTCAATGGCATCAGGGAATTGATCTTGATTCGCCTGTACGTATCCGAGTGTCTGCCGGCCCATCGCACGCTCGTAGGAGTTGATCTTCTTGCGTGCCAACAGCGCTTCGAGTTCGCTCCGCGCTTCGGCATAACTCTCGCCTGCGAGAAATTCGTTCGCTTTCGAAAGTCTCTTGTACGCGTATTCTCCGACCGTCTGGCTGGCTCTCCTCGACTTTTCCTTGGCAATCGCATTCGGCCCAGCAACCACCATCGCAAGAAACGAGACCAACACAAACAGCCATAATGTCGAGCGACGTCTGTTCCTGAGAGAACTCAATGAAGCGGATGGACGCATTTGCTCAGCCCTCATCCATTTCGAAATCGATTTGCGTCTGAACACCAAGACGCTCTACAGCGACACCATCCTGGATCTTCGGTGCGTACTTCCACTTTCGGACCGCTGCGATTGCCGCGCGATTGAAAATCGAACCGGGCTTCGAGTCGATGACGACCGGATCGCGAACCGAACCGTCCGGTGCAATCGTGAACTCCACGACCACATAGCCCTCGACCCCCCGCTGATAGGCGCGCATCGGATATTGCGGCTGTATACGAACGCGAGGCATCACGTCGGAGTCGCTCGTTGGGTCACCGAGAAAAGCACCCCCCATCGCAAACCCGCCACCGCTCGCGTCGAAAGTGGGGGCCAGCATCGGCGCCATTCTCTGCACGGGACTGGCCGAGTCCTGCACTGAAAGCGGCGGCGGCGGCGGCTTGGCGGGCGGCGGCGTACGTTCGGGTTTTCGACGGTCGAGGGTCTGGGTATCGGAATCCCGAATCAGGCGCACCATCTGGATGTGTCGACGCTTCGCCGTGTCCTCCGGTAATCCACGACCGGCTGAGACGAGATATTGCATCACCCAGAAGAGACCGAAGGTGATGAAGGCCGTACAGACGGTCGCGATCAGGTAGCGACGGGCCATTGCCGCTCCGCTACCTCGTCACTTCGGCCGCAAGGGCAACGTCATAGACACCCGCCAATCGAACGGCATCCATCACTTCGACCAACCGGCCATTGGACGATCGTCGATCGGCCTGAATCACAACCGAGCCCTCGGGATTTTCTGCTCGAAGCCGCTCGACGTTGGCTCGCACCGCGCGCGAATCCACCTCCCGCTTGTCGATCCAGACGATGTCCCCCTCGGTAATGGCGATCAGAATATTTCCCCGCTCCATCATTTCGGCGGTCGCTGCGCCGGGGCGGCTGATGTCGACACCGGACTCCTTCACGAAGGAAGCCGTCACTATGAAGAAGATCAACATGATGAAGACGACGTCGAGCATCGGCGTCACGTCGACTTCACTATCTTCGCTATTGAGGATCTGTTTTCGTTGGCGCATGGCTATACCTCATGGCTGGTACTCACTGGCGGCCTTCATTCCTGCGTCAAATGGTCGGCAACGCGTTCGGTTTCGGCATTCGCGAAGCGTTCGAGAGCACTGTTCACCGTCAGGCCCGACAGCGCCGCAACGAGTCCAGCCATGGTCGGGATCGTCGCCTTCGATACACCGGATGCCATAGCACGAGCGTTACCAGTCCCCGCGACGGCCATCACATCAAAGACTTCGATCATGCCTGTCACCGTTCCGAGAAGGCCGAGCAAAGGACAAATGCCAACCAATCCCTTGATGAGCGGAAGCGAGTGACGCATTCGTTCATAGATACCAGCGATCAGCAGTTGGCGTATGCGACCCGCACACCAGGACGTCCGCTCGGCGCGGGCGCCCCACTCCGCTATCACGTTTTGGACATCGCGCCGACTTGTTCCACGAAAATAGAGAATGCGCTCGACGATCAGAGCCCACATCACGGCGGTCACTGCAAGAATGACGTAGAGCACGTCGCCCCCGCGCTCGAGAAAATCGAGGACGGCATCGATCGGTCCAAACGTCACGCGTCGCTGCCCTCCAGGCGTCGGGCAACCAGACCGACGCTCATCTCCTGAAGCACGTCGACGACACCCTGGGCGAGGCTGGCGACTGCGCTATGCAGCAGCACCAGCGGAATCGCCACGACGAGTCCAAGCATCGTAGTCACGAGCGCTTCGGAAATCCCACCTGCCATGAGCCGCGGATCTCCCGTACCGAAGAGCGTAATGATCTGGAAGGTCTGGATCATTCCGGTCACCGTGCCGAGCAAACCCATCAGCGGAGCCACGACCGAGACGACCTTCACCACCCAAAGAAATTTCACTAGTCTCGCCGACTCTCGGAGAACCGCTTCATCGAGCTTGAGTTCGAGCGCCTCGGGATCAGCGTCGCGACTTTCCTCATACACACCGAGGACCCGCCCTAGCGGATTCTCTCCCAAGGTCTCGATATTTTGCCGCTGTGACCGAACCTTGCGACTCACCTGCACAAGCTGCACGAGTCGGACAATCGCTACGATCCCAGCGATGAAGCCGAGGCCAAGGACCGTGTACCCAATTACGCCACCCTGAGCGACGCGCTCCTGGCGACTCGGGGTTTCCATGAGTGACTCGAGTAGAACGCCTCGTGAAGGGTCGATGGCGAGAACCGTTCGGCCACCGCTGGCACTTTCGAACTCTGAGACGGTGCTCAAATAGCGGCCCGAAGGCTGACGGGGTAGCTCTGTGAGTCGATGAACTCGATCATCCCAATTTAGATACCGACCCGAGGAGACAGCATTGAAGAGGCCGATTCGAGTGACTTCTCGCTCAGATTCTGTTCCATCCGGACTGATGACCACAGCCCGAAACCGAACGACCTTGCCGGACTCCGTCATCTCACGCTGAAGCTCGAACCAGAGCCGCTCGAGTTCCTCGATCTTGGGCAGCGACTTGCTCTTGCCGAGTTCGACCAGGAATTCACTTCGTCCGGGAATCTCCGCACTCGAGAACGAGGCTTCGAGCAGTCCCGCCGTATCACCAGAAACCTGTCGTACGACACCGAAGAGTTCGCCTAATACGCCGAGTCGTTCACGTAGGACTTCGGCCAGCTCGGCTAGCACGCCTTCGTGCGTTTGGAATTCCAGCTCGAGTTCTTCACTGCGCTTCTCGAGTCGAGACAAGGCCTGCTCGGCTTCAGTCAGAAGCCGACGCTGATCCTGTTGAGCCCGCTTGAAGACGACCTCGCGTTCGCGATTCTCGGCACGCTCGGCCTCCCACCCAGAACGAACGCGCTGAAGGAGTTCGTCGAGCGAAGTCGCTGTCGACCCGGCCTCTGCGGCCGCTGGCGAATTCTGCGCGGACGCGCTCGTCCCGGCGAGTAAGCTCGCGAGCAAGAGGGTCGACACGATGAATCCGATCGTCCCCGTTCGCGACTTCATTTCACGACCTCCGCGGCCGTTGCAGCCTGAATGGGCAGACGTAGCAGATCGGGCGCCGTCTCCTTGCGAGCAACCCGGATCCCTTGCCGAATTGCACTTCGGTGGCCTCCGTCGAGGGTTTCCCAACCCTCGCGATCGGAGTCCCAGACGCCGATCGATTGTCCGTCAAGGGTTTGGTAGTACAGGGCGATTCGGCCGATTCGCAGGTAGTCGACGACGCGGGCACTGTCATCGATCTCCAGCTCGCCGCGATAGGCCTCGATCGTCCGCCCGTATTCGTTTTCGATCTGGTAGGCCTCTAGAAGACGTCGATATTTCTCCGAATCACTCACGTCGGCTCGCGCCATGATGTCGCGCAGCTCAGTAAGACGTTCGCTCCGTTCGATCGGCAGAAAGGGCACGTCCAACGCGACGAATTGTTCGAGAGACTCAATCATGCGCAACATGAGCGGTGTGATCTGTCGACCGACGACCGTCACGTTTTCGATTTCATCACGGACCGTCTCGATCTCCTGCTTCTGTGTCGCTACAATGGTTTCGAGCTGGCCGACGTAGACTCGAAGCGCGTCAATCTGTGCCGTGACCGTTCTATACTCTTCCGTGAGATCGGCAGTCCTTTCGCTGAGACCATCGATCCGCTTCTGTGATTCGGCGGACTCCCCGTTCGCCTTTTCACGAACCCTGACTGCGTCCTCAAGCTGCGCGCCGGCAGCCGATACGCAGACACCCAGAACCAGAGTCATGGCCAAGGGCGCCGCGATAAAGGGACCCGCTCTTCCCAGGGAACTCGATCGCTGCATACCCACCTCCATATTTCGGTACCGATCGGCTTCCGAGAGCCGCCGGTTCCGAATACATTAGCATTCGTACGCGAATGTAAATTCAAATCCAAGGAAAGAGCAATCGAGGTCCAGCAGGCTCGAGCGTCAGATCACTGGAGATAACCCATCGCCCGGAGGCGATCGGCGATTGCGGGATCGATTCGCACATCCGTGCCGCGTACTGCGGAGACCGGAGCGTGACTCAAATGCTCGTCCATCAGGCTGCGCATCGTGGCCGCCATGGCCGGCTCGAGATCGATCAGGTTCACATTCTCCTCGGGGTCGACCGCTCGATCGAAAAGAAATTCAGCCGGATTCGGATCGGGCTCGACGTTTCGAGCATAGGACCACGAGCCGTCGCTGACCGACACCTGAATCGATGCATCCCGGAACAGGGGAAAGCCAAGGGCGGCGAAACTGTCGCGGTTCCCGTCGTCGGCGCCCCAAAGAAGCGGCAAGAGCGACCTGCCTTCAAAGCTCTCCGGAATCGGCTCCCCTGCGAGTTCCACCAGCGTCGGAGCAATATCAGCATTGCGAACCTGGGCGTTCACTCGAATCGGCTCCATCTTGAACGGGAAGCGAATCACCAGGGGAACCCGAAGCACTGGAGTCAGCACGTTACGCGCGTGACCATGCTTGCCGTTCTCGCCAAAAGTCTCTCCGTGATCGCTCGCAAAGACGATGACGGTCTGATCCAAAACACCCGCATCATCCAGCTTCTCTCGAATTCGCTCGATGGCGTCGTCCACCCAGCGAATGCCTGCGAGATACGCCCCCTTGGCATCGCTTCCAAATGCCTTGAATTCCAACGGCGCAGCGTATTCATGGACGTCCATGAAATGCAGATACAAGAAAAAGGGTTCGTCTGTGGGATTTCCATCGATCAAGCGCACAGCCTCTTTGTACACGCGATCGGCATGTGGCCAAATCGTCGGCTTCGGCAGAGACTCCGCGCCCTTGCCGGCCGGAAAGACGTAGCGATCAAAGCCTTGCTGAAAACCGAAAGATTGATCCAGCCATCCATTCGTCTGGACACCGTACGTGTGGTAGCCGGCTTCGCTCAACACCTCAGCCAGTGTGTAGGCTCCATCCGCCAACCCGTCGTTCGGTTCTCGGATGCCATGGGATCGCGGCCAGAGCGAGGTCATCATCGAAGCCATCGACATTTTGGTCCACGACGATTGCGCTCGCGCACGCTCGAAGACGACGCCGCGTGCGCCCCAACGCGCGAGTTCTGGCGACGTTTCCTCCTCGTACTCCCCGGAGAATCCGTAGGGTGTCATCCAGTCTGCTCGCAGCGTATCCACCACGATCAGGACCAGATTCGGACGATCGAGCCCCGCGAGCCGCTCTCGAACGGAGTCGACAGGCACTGCACGCTCACATGCGAATGATCCGTAGGCAATGGCTACCAACACAAAGCCGATCAAGCCATGCCGGCGCCACCTAATACGGCTACTCGAGTGTTTCTTCAGCATCTTCGACACGACGGCGGAACTCCCCAACCGTTTCCTTTCGCGCGCGGAGCTCGGCGAGTAGGTCGCGCGCCTCCGCTACGCGATCGGCTTCCCGATAGGCCAGAGCCAAATGGAGCTGCGCCTCGGCCAATCCCGGTGCGGCTTTTCGCGCGCGCTCGAGTAGACCGATGGCGCGTTCGACCAACCCTTTGCGGAGGTAGAGTTCTCCCAGCGTGTCCATCACAAAAGGATTCGTGTCGGCGAGCGCATACGCCTGCTGCGCCGCCGCAATCGCTCCATCGATGTCACCGCGATCGGCAAGAAGCCCAGCCAGATTGTTCCGCGGTGCGAAAGCCGACTCATCGAGTTCCCCGGCTCGCCGATACGCCGCAATCGCTTCCTCATCTTTCCCGAGACGCGCCATCACGGCCCCGAGAATGTAGTAGGTCGACGAATCGTCGGGCCTTATCTCGAGGTATCGCTGGCAATCCGCGCGAGCACCTTCGAAGTCGCCGGTCGCCGCACGAAACTCTGCGCGCACACGAAGCGGAGTCGGATCATCCGGCTCGAGCTGCAGGGCACGGTCGGTATCGGCGGCGCCCGGCTCTGCGGCACCTGCCGCAAAGAGCAGACGTGCACGCGCCAGGTGGAGGGCAGCGGAATCGGGACTCGCCGCGAGACCTTCCGTGGCGACCACGAGGGCCTCACCGCCACGCCCGGCAAGCCCCAGGGTCAGGGCTCTTTCGACCGCGATCTCAGGCGTCACCCCGAAAGTCTTTTCGATCCCATCAAGCTGAGCGAGTGCGTCCGCATAGCGCCCCTGAACCCGCAGTGCCGACGCGCGCAAGAGCGGAAACTCCGAGCGATCGACGAACTTTGCCGCTGCCAGCCTGGCCAATTCTTCCGCCGCCCCACCCTCCTCGAGATTCACGAGGGCGGCCACCCAAGAGATCCACCCCTCAACGATCCCGGGTAGATTTCGAGCTTGTAATTCCGCAATGGTTGCAGCGGATCGCCAATCTCCACGCTGTTCCACCAACCGAAGAAGATGGGTATAAAAAGCCAACTCCTGGCGGTTGCGGGCGAGCGCAAGCCGGTAGCGGCGATCCGCTCCGATGAGATCCCCGGCCTTCTCGAGCGCGCGACCCAGCCAGAACTGAGTCGGTGCATCATCGAGTTCAGTCACCAATTTCTCGAGCCGCGCGACAGCGGCGGCTACATCGCCTGAAGCAAGCTCGATTCGCGCGCGCAGATACTCGACTTGGGAATCACGTGGCCGACTCCGGCGGAATCGTTCGAGTTCGATCCTGGCCGCATCGATTCGGTCAAATGTCACCAGCGCCTCCGTGTACGCGTTGCGCAGCATCGCGTCACCGGGGAAGCGTTCGAGCGCTTCTACAAATACGGCCAGGGAACTTACTTCGTTCTGGCGAAGCAGATAGAAATGTGCGAGCTGCAGCGAGGATGAAGGAGAGTCCGACCGGTCTCTGAACTCGAGAAGAATCTGCTCCGCCTTTTCGTCCTCTCCGGCCGCAAGATGAAAGGACGAGACGAGGGGATAGAAGGAGAGATTTTCAGGATGGGCTGCGAGCGCTCCGCGGACGCGCTCGATCGCTTCGTCGAGACGCCCCGCCTGGCCGAGCGCTTGACCTAATGCCTGCCACGCAGCCATGTCTTCGGGCTCTTCTTCCACCAGACGATTGAGTCCGGCAATCGCTTCGTCGAACTTCCCGCGACGCAACGCTACCGAATGTGCCGTGATCTCGAGACGACGCAACATCGATTGTTCATGTTCCGTCTTGGAATCCATTTGTCTCGCCTCGTCGAGTAGGACCATCGCCTCTTCGAGTCGCTGCTCAGCAACCAACATGCCGACGCGTGCAAGTCGTGCTTCGGCGCTCTCCGGATAACGATCCTCCGCTTCCACAAGAATCTGCAGCGCACGATCGAGATCGCCGAGTTGAAGCTCAGCTTGCGCCCGCAGCACGAGGGCGCTGACATGAAGATCCGATTCTGGGGAAATCGCGCTGACGATTCGACGCGCGGCGCTTGCGTCGCCCCCCATCAGGGCGACCTGTCCAAGGGCCATCCGGAGATCATCCCGCTTCGGAAAGCGCTCGACACCGTCCTCGAGGAGCCAACGAGCCTGCGGCGATTCACCCGCTGCGACCAATAGACCGGTGAACTCAAGCAAGCCGTCCGGCGTGTCGGGGCCGCTTTCGCGCAAATCGTCTAACGCGCTGAGAGCGGAAACTCGATCTCCCCGCTGCAACGCATCGACAACGGCTTGCTGAGCATTTTCTGCGCTCTCTTCGGATCCCGAACAAGCCACCAAGACGCCGAAGATGAAAAGGGCCAACAGGACAGCCATGACGAGCCTGCCCGCACGGTGGAGTCGAGCCATCGATCAAGTCTACAGAATCTGCGGGCCACGGGGACTTCCCCAGTGGCCCGCAGTCGAGACGAAAGACAATTGCTTCGACAGTTCTCTCAGCTCCGCCGTCGGGCGGCCGAAGAAACACCAGCAAGACCAGTGAGACCGAGCATCAGCAGCATGCCAGTCCCCGGCTCCGGAATCGGCGCGACGACGCGACTGACTTCGGTACCCGTCACATTGAATGTGATGCCAGCGCCGAGGAAGCTCGTCAGCTGAGGACTCGAGAGCCCAACGATCCCAGGCGCCACTGTGCCAAGATGGCCCGCTCCGTTCAAGCTCAGTCCCACGATCGCCGTACCCGCGGAAAACTGCATGCTCGTAAAGCCTGTCAGACCAAAGATCGGACAAGCGGCGGCATTGCAATGAATCGGCAGTGGCTGGACACCGTTCAGACCGGCGAAGCCAAGAGCTCCACCGCCTGTTAGTGCCCCAGCCTGTCCGCCGGTATTCATCTGAATACCGACATAGCCATTGAAGATCGCACCCGGCACACTGAATGCGTTCGTCAGCGTCCATTGTTGAAAAATGCTGAAGGTTTGGAGCTGCGCGGCGCCGGCATTGATGCTGGTAGGAGCACTGGCCGGCGAGGTGTAGCGAATGGTCGCAGTTCCAATGACAGGCGCTGCCATCGTGAGAGTTCCCGTTCCAGCCCCCGTCGGCGCGAATCCGCCGGTCAGGTTGTACGTCACATCGATATTTGCGGCACTCGCCACTCCGGGCCCGATCGCCAATGCAACCAGAGCGAAGAGCCCAATTGTCAATTTCCTCATCATTCATCCCCTATTTCTTGTACCCAACAGCGAGTACGCGCTTCCCAGGATTTTCACCGTAACATACATTCACGATTGAGTGTAAAAAAAATGATTTCTAAAATTATCAATCTTTTCCAATAGTTGAGAGACTCAACAGATTGAATTCCGTAAGACACACGCGGCTTTACGCCGAGACTTACTGCCACTTATGGCCTTTATTCCGGAGCAAACTCCACCCAAGTAGACGAACGCCTTCGAATTCGATCGATTAAATAACATTCATATTTGAATGTATCCTCTTGTTGCAGAGCCGGTCGTATCGGATAGTTCGCGACCCGGGGATGTGGCATCGGACCCGAATCGAAATCCAAACCGAGCAACTCCAGCGAAGAAATGAGGGACCATGAAGAATTTGAAGGATCTACACACCGGATCAGCCTGCGTATGGGCAGGCGAGTCGAGGGATCCCTCCCACCGCGCAACTCAGGCCGCGGTCGTCCACAGCGTGTCCTTCGGCTATGACGATTCAGGGCCGCGCACCCGGACACATCTACGGGCGCAACACCAATCCGACCGTCGAGGTCTTCGAAGAGAAGATTCGATTTCTCGAAGACGCAGAAGCCGCGACGAGCTTCGCAACAGGCATGGCCGCGGTCAGCAATACGCTCCTCACCCTGCTCTCCCCTAACGACCGGGTCGTATCCATCAAGGACAGTTATGGCGGTACGAGTAAAGTCTTCCTCGACATCCTGCCACGATTCAAGATCAACGTCACGCTATGCGACACGACCGATCATAAAGAAATCGAACTGGAGATCGCCAAGGGCTGCCAAATCGCGAGAGCCCCACGAACCCGACACTCAAAGTCGTCGACATCGAACGCCTCGCCCGCGCGGCCCATGACGTGGGCGCCTTGGTGATTGTTGACAATACGTTTGCCACACCGATCAACCAGAACCCTCTTGCGCTGGGTGCAGACTTGGTGATCCATAGCGCGACCAAATATCTGGGCGGCCACGCCGACGCGTTGGGCGGAGCACTTTGTGGCCCCCGCGATCTCGTCAAGAAGGTCTTCGGCTGGCGTGAAATCACGGGAGCAACCCTGGGGCCGATGGCTGCCTATCTCCTGCTACGAGGAATGAAGACGCTCAGCTTGCGCGTACGACACCAGAATGAGAGTGCGGGACGAATCGCCGCGTACCTGAATTCGCATTCCGCGGTATCGGCGGTCTATTACCCCGGCCTGGACACACACCCCGGACACGAGATCGCGAAGAAGCAGATGCGTGGCTTTGGAGGCATGTTGAGCTTCGAACTCGCCGGCGGCTTCGAGGCAATGAAGGCCTTTCTTCCGCGATTGAATCTGGCGAATTTGACCGCCAACCTCGGCGCTGTCGAAACAATAGTCGGCCCCCCGGCCACGACTAGCCATGTCGAATGCACACCCGAAGAGCGCGCAAAACTTGGCATCTCTGAGGCACTCGTTCGATATTCGGTTGGGATCGAGGACACGGAGGACTTAATTGCGGATCTCGAGCAGGCACTCGCCTGAGGCCGACGTGACCCGAGCACGCGAGCAGGACCCGACCGACTTCGCCAGCACCGAGCTTGCGACTACACAAACTTGAATCCCCACTAGAATGCAAACTTATCTATAGGGATCCCTTTCCCGCGAACTCCTGGAGGATGCATGGCCGATTCGAAAGCAGAAATCGTGATCGTAGGCGCTGGAATCATCGGCCTCTCGATCGCCTACCAACTCGCACGCCGTGGTGCCGGGCGAATCATGATTCTGGAAAAAGCCGCCGCCGTCGCCGAAGGCTCGACTGGCGCCTCTTCGGCTGTCCTTCGGCAGCGCTATTCCAATCCGGAGATGATTCGGCTCGCACGAGACGGACTTCGTGCGTATTCAAACTGGTCCGAATTCACAGGCCTGTCCGAGCCTCGCGCCGTCTACCAACGCACCGGCATGATCTGGATGGTGGGCGACACGCCGGAGGCGGCCGCTGCCCATGCCGAACTCATGCGGAACGAGGGCATCGATGCCGAAGTGCTCGACGCGGCAGAACTACAGAGACGGTTTCCGGCCCTCGCGGCTTGCTCATCTGCACTCGACTTGAGCGGCGCCACCGAGCACGAATGCGCCGACGGTGGGCCATTCCTTTTCGAACGAGATGCCGGCTACACCGACCCAGTCGGCGCCGCCCAGGACCTCCTCGAAGCCGCACTACGCGAAGGCGTCGAACTTCGTCTCCGACAACGCGTCACTTCGATTCGCCGCTCTGGTGGCCGCATAACAGGCGTCGATCTAGCCGGCGGATGCTCAATCGATTCGCCGCTCGTAATCAATGCAGCCGGGCCCTGGTGCAATCAGCTCAACTCAATGGCTGGCATCAAAGTGCCCTGGACGCTTAGCCCGATGCGAGTCCAGGTTCTACATCGCGATCGGCCCACAGAAATCGACGGGCCGCTTCCGGTCGTGGCAGACACGACGGGTGGCATTTACCTTCGGCCGGAAGGCCGCGGCCAACAGATCCTGATTGGTGCAATCGAAGAGGAGCACGAAGTCATCGCAGATCCCGATGATTTTCAGCGAGGTGTCGATCCCGAATATCGCGAAACGAAAATCCTCGGGCTCCACCATCGACTACCGGCACTCCCCCATCGTGGAAGGGTGACGGGACTGGCTGGCCTCTACACCGTCAACGAAGAAGATGTGCATCCGATCCTCGGGCCAACCGAACTCGACGGATTCCTCGTTGCGAACGGCTTTAGCGGACACGGATTCAAGCTCGCACCTATGATTGGCTCGCAGATCGCGCAGTCGCTTACGGGCAAGAGAGCCAGCTTCGATACGGATGTGCCGATCGATTATCTGAGAGTCGATCGCGAACCGATCACCGTGCAATCCAAGACCGCCGTCGCCTGATCCGCCTGCTTCATGGCGGAACAGGGATCGAAGATCCTCCGAATGAAAAGGATCGTGAGCTTCGATGCTCTAACGTCCGCCACCCATGAACTCTGGAACAGATAGCTCCGCCCCGCTGAATCCCATTCGGAAGTTCACGCCGATCATCCGAGGGCGTATGATATAGGTCTGTAAAATGTCTGTTTCGACCACCGCATATTCACTCAGTAGATTATTTGCGTAGACATAGAGACCCCAACCCTCGCCTTCCACACCTAGTCTCACGTTCATGATCCAGTACGCGTCGGTCTTTCTATCCTGGTCGACATTGGTGGGGCCTGAAACGGTGTCGTCCGTGTAGCTCGCGGATCCGAACAGAAATCCATCAAGTCCGCCGGTGATCGGAAAACCATATTGGGCCGAGAAGCTCGCTTGCCAAGGGGGCGCTTGAAGCGTGTTACCGCTCTTGACGTTATTGTTGGCATTGATATCTGGGTCATCAACGAAGACATCTTCGGTAATACGCGAATCGACGAAAGACACAGAACTTCGAAGCGTGAGACCCTCGATCGGACGGCCCTCGAACTCCAACTCGAATCCAGCGCTACGCGCCTCACCCAGGTTTCGAGTGACGGCCGGACCGACGCCTCCGACCTCCGCCTGAATGTCGTCCCAAATAATCACAAAGCCGGTCAGATTGACGATGAGCTGACTCTCCCACCAGCTCGATTTAATCCCGAGTTCGTAGCTCCAGGCCGTATCCGGATCGAAATCCGGCGGATCTTCTTCTCCGGTCGTCAGATTTCGCGCGGCCCCAATATTGATTCCGCCTGTCCGAAATCCCTGCGCCACATTGGCAAAGATCATCGCGTCATCAGTGACGTCGTATGAAACGCCGAATTTTGGTGTAAACGCTTCGTAGACGTTCTCCTTGCCACGAGTGAAATCGCCGAACTCACCAGAGCCGAAAATTCCTTCGCTACCGGGAATGATCACGCCGCTTCCGGCGAGCGTAAAGCCGGTTCGAGTCTTGGTCGGGGATTCCACCGTATCTCGGAGATACCGTAACCCCAAGGTAAAATGAAGGTCCTCTCGCGCATCCCATATGGCATCGGCAAAGAGTGCGACCGACTTCGATCTAAAATCGACGTCGAAGTCGAGAACATGAATGTCGTAAGGACCTCCCGGGTCGGCAATGACCTGTTCGCCACTATTCTTCTGACTCTGATCCTTGTAGTACACGCCCGCCACCCAATCCAAGGCACCAAACCGGGTATCCGTCACATTCGAGAGGCGAGCCTCGGTGGAAATCGTCGTCCCCTCCCCGTCGAGCCCGAACTCGAGCGGTCCGCATCGCCCGCCTCTTCGATCGCCGAGGACACCGTGCTGGCCAAGACTCGCGTTCACAAGAAACTCCTGCCCGCGGTCGTGCAGGCCGGTGACCCAATTCAATGTAAACCACGGAAAGTGCCAATCGATATCGAGTGACACCTGATCGATCGTATCTTCTCCGGGCTGCGCGATCGGGGATGCAAATACATATTTTCCGAAACTGCCATTGCCGATCGAATTGTCATTTCCGAATTCGAGGTCCTGATGGGTGTATCGGGCGGTCACGGTGAGATCTTCGGTCGCATTGAAACGCAATGCGACGCGCGCATTCCAACTCTCCTCATAGTTCTGATCGTGATGCGTCCGGATCGGTACGGCTTCATTCGTCGTCTCGATCCAATCGATGAAGCCGGGCCGATCCTTTACGCCGGCGACCACCCGAAGGCCCAGTCGATCTTCGACAAGTGGGATATTGACCATCGCGTTGACCACATAGCCATGGCGATTGGACGACGTCGCTCGACCCTGGTTCAAATACCGAGTGTCGATGTCGAAGGCCCGCTCACTCAGATCCGGGGCGTTGGTCTCGATGAGAATTGCCCCGCCTAGCGCCCCCTCTCCATAGAGCGTTCCCTGTGGACCGCGCAGAACCTGCACGGTCTTGATGTCGTAGAGGTTCAGATCGGGATTGTTTGAGTTGGATGCCGCGGAAATACCATCGATATAAATTCCAACTGCGGATGCGCCGACGAGGGGTGAGATGCCGCGGATGTGAATGTCGTTTCGACCGGCCCCCCGGTCGACAAAGGAAAGACCGGGAACCTGTCTCGCGTAGTCGTGAAACTCAACAGCGCCCATGTCTTCCAGCCGCGTCTGATCGAAGGCCGTCACCGACAGCGGGATGACCTGGAGAAATTCGTTCCGCTTGCGCGCGGTCACGACGATTCGATCCCGATCGGGTGACACCGCACCCTCGATCGTTTCCGAATCCTCGGCAATCTCGTTCGCCTCGGCTGGATCCAGTTCAGTGGATTCCTCGATCTCTGCCGGATCGGCAGAGGCCAGCTCGGATTCGACCTCTGCGGTCGTCTCCTCCGCACGAATGACAGGAGCGGCCGAGAGGAATGTGACGGCGACACAGAACACAAGCCATCCGACGTACGACGATTCCGCGTGAGCGCCCTGCTTCTTCTGAGCAGGCCTTCCTCGGAAATACATAAAGGGATCTCCTCTCAACGCTTCTATCCAAGCCAAATCTGAGTAGTCAGTAGCCATTTCACAAATGGCTTTGATACATTCATTCAAGATTGTTTATTTTGCTCAATTTGGTGTTTTGGGTCAAGCGGCCAAAACCAGAGGGTTCTCGCTGGCTGCAAATTCGTTACGCGCTCGACGCCGCTTCTGCAATTTTGACCGCCCGATCAAGCGAAGAACGCAATCCCTTCGCCAGATCCGGCTCGCCAAAGACCGGAACCTCGACGTCGGGGGGAATCCCACAGCCCTCGTAGAACGACCCGTCGGGCGCCAGATAGAGTTCATTAGAAATGCTGAGTTCCCAGCCATTCGGAAGCGTCTTGTAGAGGTTGTCCGACAAAATGCCCAGCGTACTCTCCCCCACGCGTGTGACATGGGGCAGGGCCATCATGCCCAAGACGAGAATCTCCCCGGCGCTTGGCGTGAGCGCGCTGGTCAGCAGCATCGTCGGCTTCGTGAATTGCCGCGGACCGGCCGGGGCCACGTCGATTTCTTGTCTGGGCTCGAAGGACCAACCATTCCAGGCGGCCTTCGAAAAGGCCAGCCGGCGTTTGTCTGCGAATCGACCCGCGACAGCGAGTGCCGCGACATCGAAACCGCCGTTGTTGATCCGGGCATCGACCAGAATCGCGCGACAATCGGATAAGTCTCCGATCGCGCGATCGAGCGCCGGCTCGAGAGCAGCGAGTTCGGCGTGAAGGAATTCAGCGCTCTCTCGACGCCCTCTCGGCAGGTCGTTGCTTCGGCGCGTGAAGTCACTATCGGAGAATCCGAACTCCCCTAATACCGCCAGGTAACCAATTCCAGGTTGGATCTCTCCCCAGAGCAAATGGTCGTTACAGGCTTTCGTCCCGGCCCCGCCGAGAAACTCTCTATCGTAAAGTGCACAAATGCGCCGATTGCATTCGTTTCGATTTTCCCAGTAGGGATCTATGCGAATTTCTCGCTCAAGGAAAGCACGCAGCGTCGCGCTCTTGCTGACTTTCAGTACGCGCTCTTCCGCGACCACAGCGACGTGTGCATCCTCGAGCGGTGTGATCATCTCGGCAAAAACATCGAGCAGCCGATCTGCGCTCATCCCCGGCCCGATTCGGTCGACCTGAGCGTCGTGAATCTCTTGCCAATTCACACCCTTCTGCGAGAAGAAAGCATAGTGGTCTGCAAATTGTTGCCAGAACGCTCGGAAATTCTCCTCGGGATCTTGCGTCGCCGGAGTCCCGCCACCGAGGCAGATCGTCGGAAGACCGGATAGACGAGTGAAGTGATAGCGAGTGATCTCTTCGTAGACGCAGAAGCTGAGTTCATCCGGAGACGAGCGATCAATGCGATCGAAGCCGATCAAAAAATCAGAGGCTACCCCGTGGTCGGCGACGTCCGCCGTTCGCTCGGTCACGTTCCAGCGCCGATAGCCGTCAGGTTGGATATCGAAGACCCAGCCATAGCCACGCGACTGCCACACTCCTTCGATGGAGGAGAGATCACCCATCATCGCACGACTATTGTCTCCAGAACTCATCCGGCGACTCGAGCGCTGGGTGCCGCTTGCAAATGAGTCGCAAAACTCGCCGGATCGATATTGCTTCCGCAGACCAGAACGCCGACTCGCTGACCACGAAGGCGCTCTCGCAGAGGACCACATAATGCCGCCGTCGCGGCCGCACCCGCCGGCTCGGCGGCGAGCTTCATATCTCGAAACAACAGCATCATGGCGTCGCGCATCGCATCATCATCCACTCGCACGAGATCATCCACGTAGCGCCTGCAGAGTTCAAAACTATAGCGCGCCGCAAATGGAGCACCCAGACTATCGGCGATCGTCGCCACTCGTTCGATCGCCTCCGGCTTTCCAGAGACAAAGCTACGGAACATCGAATCGGCCCCGACGGGCTCTACTCCGTAGACGAGGCACCCGGGTTGCAACTTTTTGACCGCCGTGGCGACGCCCGCGCAGAGCCCGCCGCCCCCGATCGGCACGATCACCGCATCGAGGTTATCGACCTGGCGGCATAGTTCGAGTCCGACCGTGGCCGTTCCCAATGCCGTGTTGCGCCCTTCGAAGGGATGAACCATCGTGCGGCTCTCTTCCACCTCGATTCGGCGTGCCTCGTCAAAGGCTTGATGAATGTCATCCACGAGAACGATCTCGGCGCTGTAACGTCGACACTGCGCGACTCGATAAGGGTTCGCACTACTCATCATCACGACCTTCGCCGAAACACCGAGCACGCTCGCCGCATAGGCGACAGCGATGGCATGGTTGCCAGCACTCACGGCGACAACACCATGGCGCAGCGCCTCTTGAGACATTCTCAACATATTGGAGAGCGCTCCACGGGGCTTGAAAGTTCCCGTAACCTGAAAGAGCTCAAGTTTGAGGAAGATCTTGGTGTCTACGCCAACTGCTTCGCTGATCTCGGCACCACGCCAACGGTGAACCGGCGTCTCGATCACTCGATCACCTAACATAATCCGAGTCTCCTCAATCTCACGAATCGTCGGAGAAGAAACATCGCAAGACTCCGGATCCACGTTCACCAAGAGCTACTCCTTTCGTTTCGAATCTGCGAATCCGAATTAGATGACTAGCAAAACGCGATCGATGCACTCAACCAACCCCTCCACCCCCAGCGCGTCGATCAACACGACTCAAATGTCTAAGGCGTTTCCGAATCAGCCTCGCGGCGTGCGGCGCGCTCGGCAAGCGATTCGATACGCCTGCGAATGATCGATTGCCGACGCTCATCGATCGGAAAATGCCAGATCAACCAGATAGCAGGGAGAAACAGAAGCGTAGGAATGAACACATAAGCCAAGTTCATCCCGAAGACCTCCGTCGACGAGTGCACCTTCGACGTCGCATCGTACCCAAAGAGATCGATGATGATAAAGGCCAGCGCGCCCCCCAACGCGACGTTCGCCTTCGCCAACAACGTAAAGACCGCAAAGAAACTGCCGGCGCGACTCGAACCGCTCTTCAAGATGTCGTAGTCGATGACGTCCGCCAGCATGGCGGCGGGCGCCACGGCCACTGCCCCCCCGGCGAGTGTGGCGAAACTCGACAGGATCAGAACGGGAATCAGGGCGTCCGGCCCCGGGTCGAGCAACACAATCAATGGACCGATCACCGCCGAAATCGCCGCGCCCGTAGCCCAGGCCCGCTGCTTCCCATATTTCTTGATGATTGCCAGCCAGAGTGGCATGGCCAGCAGAGTCAGAAGCACTCCGGGCAACAGAAGTAGGGAGATCTTGTCTCCCAGCAGCAGGTGAGTATCCATGTAGAGGAAGAACAGAGCACCATTCATGCCTCCAGCCATCCCGCCAACCGCAAAGACGAGGCAGAAGATCTGGAAGGGTCTGTTCACTTTGAGTGATGCCCAGAGGTCGCGCATGCTAGTCGGCTCGGCCGACCCGACGACGGCCCCGTTCGGCACCTTGAAAACTGCGATTGCCACGGCGACCGGAAGCAAGAACGCGACGCAGATCGCGACGAAGCGCAGCACTTCCGGCGTCATCTCGGTCGTTTCAAAGATAGGTAGCTGCGGAACGGCCAGAAACGCCAATGCGCCGATCAGGGCAACGACGGTTCGATACGTGACGATCCTTGCCCGATCCGTGTAGTCCCCAGTCAACTCCGTGAACCAGGCCGTCGTGGGTATCTCGGTCATGGTCCAGGCCAAGAAGGCAAGCGAGTAGAAGACCAGAAAGTAGGTTCCGCCGATACCCTCCGGCGGCGCATACAGGAGGTAAACCGCCGGGATGGTCAGCGCGGTTCCCGCGACAATCCAGGGCTTACGCCGCCCGAACCGGCTCCTGGTGCGATCAGATAGATATCCGATGAGGGGATCGGTAAACGCGTCGAAGAGTCGACAGACGAGCATCACGGTGGCAATCAAGCTCAGGCTCAAGCCGAAATGCTTCGCGTAGATCCCTGTGAGGATTCCGCCGGTCGGACCTTGCATCAACGAACCGACGAACGAAGGCAGCGCGAAGGCCATGAGCACGGATATCGAGAGCGTCGACTGCCGCGATTGAGAGCTTGAATCCGGGGCGCCCTCACCGCCCGTCTTGTTCATCTTATCCAAGGAGAGTCTTCCGAGATTCGTTCGAAGCGAATTCCACTGATTCGACTGAGTCGGTACTCGAACCCCGTCACATGGTCCGCTTTGTTTCGCAGAAAGCGAATGGAAACATTCGTGAAATTGGTCGTACCCGGAATCAGGGCCGCGAAGAAATTCTCTCGAATCGGCAAGAGTTCTTTCCACAACAATTCGCGAAGTCGACTCTCCAGTTCGATTTGGAGCCTGCCTTCGACAGAGTTGATGGTGCAGGTCTCACCAAACACTTCGCTTCGGTATCGACCCTGATAAGCGGAGAGATCTTTCAGTTCCACCGGCTCATCGGCAATTGGCTCGAATGACATCGGATCGAGCGCACCAAATCGAATTTCTAGTTTCGGTCGTAAATTCTCTGCGTCGCCAGAGAGGACTCGCATCTCGAAACCCTGTGCCAGCTTGGCCGACACGTAGCGACCCTCAGGTGCCCTGATCAGATACGTCTCGTCCCCCTGAATGGAGCAGAGCACTCCCGACTGGCCATGATCGAAATGAATCAGATAGCCCGTCTCAGGACAGGCGTAAGACCCGGTCACGGGCGCAAGAACTGGATCAGAATCATCGACACGAAGCCTCGCACCCGGCTCGCCGCCCGCCGCCCGAATTTCCACCGCGCAGACGATGTCGCATATCGAATTCGCGCTCTCGAGAACCGTCGTGTCCATCCAATTCCAGAGCAGCACGACGCCGAGATCCACATCCGGATAATGGACGAAGTCGCAAAGAAATCCAGGCATGCCGCCTGCATGACCCACCCGGCGAAGCCCGCGGTGATGACCGACCGTGAGCCCGAGGGCATATTGAGTGGAAGTTCCATCGAGAAGTACGCCGACGGTCTCCATTCGATCACGATAGTTCGGCCCGAAGTGTCGATCGTTCCGAAAATTTTCGAACCACCGCAACATGTCCTCGACAGTCGTGTCGACACCTCCATCGCCACAAAGTTCCGTCGGCATATGACCGATCTGGGTTTCCCCCGTCCCTTCTTTCAGATAACCGGTCGCATGCCGGGCGATCGGCTCGTGATCGAAAGGTACCAGTTTTGTCGAATTCATCCCCAGCGGGGTAAAGAGCTCGGCCTTCATGAACTCGGCTAGCGTTACGCCCGCGAGCCTCTCGATGACCAACGAAAGCACATTGAAATTCGTATTCGAGTATGAGCAGTGAGCGCCCGGCGCATACATGAGCCGAGTCTGTCGAATCTGGAGATCCAGAATTTGAGACCGAAGCAATCGCGGCGGCGCGGGAACGCCGACTAACAGCGGAAGATTCAGACCATCAGGAAAGCCACTCGTCATATTCAGCAAGTGACGAATATCGACCACGGCGCCATAGTCCGGAAGTTCCGGGATAAATTTCCGGACGTCATCAGCGAGCGAAAGCTTGCCGCGGTTCTCGAGAATCAAAATGCAGGTCGCACAGAGATGTTTCGTCGTCGACCCGAGCCGCATGACCGTCTGGGCACCGAAGGGCACATCGTATTCGAGATTCGCAACTCCGTAGCCACGCTGATGAACCACCTCACCGTCCTTGATCACGGCAAGTACACCGCCGGCGCGTCCGGGCGCGTCCCGCTCTTTAAAGAGCGCATCGATGGCCTCGGAATAATTCGACCGCACGCCCCCGCGGCTACGCAGATAGCCCTCATTTGGCGGCCCGGCTCCGGGTTCCGGTTCTGGGGACTCTGTTCTCACCGTGCACTCCTCGTGGGAATCGCAGGGGGCACTCCGGGTCCACAGGATAGAATCGCTAGCCGAATTGGATGCGAATCAATTAAATTCATTCGTGAATGTATCGCCATGGTCACTCGCCGGCCATAGCGACCCGAAGGAAGATGGCTCGAAAAGAATGGGCCCCGTCTCCGGACTCGCCCGGATCTGGTCGAGAGGAGGCCACCCTCAGCACATCTAGCAGGGCTAGAGCCGGTCCCTGGTTGCTCGCCGCCCACTCTATTCAGCCACCTCGAACTGAATGCAAACAAGCGTCGAAGAATGTAGGATCACGCCGCACAGCACGAGCACACCAAAGCGCGAGACCCCACGAATGAGGATGGCGAAGTTTGAAGCGAAGCGGATCGAAGCCCCCAAAGAAGCGGCAGACCCAGGAAATACGCAGCGCGACCACACGCGCAAAGCTCATTCAGGCCGCGATCGATTGCCTCCGCGAGCATGGATACGCTTCCACCCGCACAAGCGAGATCGCCGAACGTGCCGGCATGACCCGCGGTGCCCTGCAACATCATTTTTCGACGAAACCCGACCTGCTTCTGGCCGTCGTCACAAGCGTCTCGGAAGAGATTCTCGACCATCTGAAAGTCGCAGCGGAACAGAAGGGAACTCTCCGCCAGCGTGTGAAAACGACGCTGCAACAGGTCTGGGATGTCTACCGAAGTGCCGGTTATCACGTGGTCGTTGAGATCTTGAGTGCGGAACGCAGTGACGTCGAACTCCGCGACGCGGTCGACCCCTATACCCACCAAATCGAGGATGTGCTTCGAGATTGGTGGGCGGGATACTTTGCCGACGACGGCGTGCCCCCTGAGCGGATCGAGGCGACACGCCACCTGACTCGATCAGCACTGCGCGGCATGGCGATTTCGACAGATTTCTTTCCCCAACCGGAAAGCTATTACGAGGAGCAGATTGCGTTACTCGCCGAGATGGTGACACATACCTTCGAATCAGCGGCCGCGAAATAGACAATCCAGCGCCGCCGCTGACGGTTTGGTTCAAGTCATCACGGCTGGCAGGATCTCGTCTCTGATCATGCGGATGATGCGAGTACGATCACCCTCGTAGTCGCCGGAGTTCAGCACGACCACCAGCCCGAGCGACGGAACGATACACGCACATTGGCCTCCGTAGCCGAGGGCCTCGATCGTATCGACGCGCTTCCCTCCGACTTTGTAGGTCGGGAGCCACCACTGATAGCCGTAGTGAAGCGCCTGATATGCGGGGTCTCTTGATAGAGCCTCCGAAGCCGCCGCGATTTCATAGGCGGGCGAGGTCGACTTTCGCACCCAATGGCCGGAGAGCAGCTCTCGACCCTGCCAACGACCACCATCCAGAATCAACTGCGCCAGCTTTGCCATGTCGCGCGGGCGCATATGCAGGCCACCTCCTGTATGGCGCGCACCATCCGCCGTCGATCCCCAACCAAAATTCTCTATGCCGAGTGGAGCGAAGAGATGCTCGGCAACATACTCGTCGATGAAGACACCCGTGGCGTGCTTCACGATCCCGCCGAGTAGAATCGAAAGACCAGAGCAGTAGAAAGAAGCCTCACCCGGCGGCCTGGCGATCGCACGCTCGAGCACGTATCCAATCCAATCCCCCGAAGCGTTCATCGCGCGATTGTCGTTGCGAGGATCGACGTAAGGGAGTGTCTCGTTCCAATCCAGTCCCGCCGACATGGTCAGCACATGCTTCACCGTAATCGGATACTTCTCCCGCACCCAACGTGTGTTCGCCCGCTCGGGAAAGTATTCGTAGGCCGGCGCATCGATATCGATGAGACCGCGGTCGACAGCGAGACCAACTCCCATCGAGGCAATACTCTTGGTAGCCGACTGAAAGGTATGCGTCTGCTCTCGCCGCTGACCACGAAAATACTCCTCGAGAACGAGCTTCCCGTTTCGCACCACGAGCAGGCTCGCTTGTTTCGGAAATGCCTCGGCAAGCATCGAACTCATCAGCTTGCCGATCGCAGCCTCAGAGATTCCCTCGGCATCGAGCGACGAGATCTCCCAGCCATCGTCGAAGGAAGCCGGCGGGTGATAGTCATAGTCGAGACATCTCTCGCCGCTTTCGCCCTGCCGCGGAATTTCGTATATGCGAAAGCGCGGATCATCACGCCGCAGAAGCAGAGAAACGGATCCCCTCGCAAACTCGAGTTCCCCCTCGAGCGCCTCACCAGCCTCCGTAATTCGCGCGTGATAGCGCGCCCCAAGCGCACTGATGCCGCAGGAGAACTGGTCGCCCGTTCTCTGGGGCGCTTCGAGCGTCATCTGGACCACACCCATATCCGGTGACTGCGCCATCCCCGTGATGACTCCATCAGGCGCGTGCGTCAGCGATAGAATGAATCGGTAGTTCCGACTCGGAAGCGTGCCGAAGCCATCCGTCAACAGCGTGGCAATTCCCGTCCACTCACCGCACAGGTCTTGCATTTCATTCACTCCCATTCGTTACCGACCCGATACATATGCCATCAGAACCGAAACGTTCGGTACTCGGTTTCACAAGCCGGTCCGGGCGCCGCATGGAATGTAGGTGCCTCGGGCAGTTCGTAGATCAGAGAGCCCAGCGTGACTCCGATCATGCTCCTTGCGGTCGGCCCGTCGCCGTGTCGACAGACCGGATTGTCCGGATCATCGTGGCTGGAGAGAATCGCTTTGACTTCGCACCGATCGATCGACGCGTCAGCGTCCTCGAGTCGAGATTCGAGGGAGCCCAAGCGCACGACCGTATTTTCGTTCCTTCGTCTGCGCTCTTCGGCCGTCCACTGACCAAGTCCACCCTCGCTGCGATCCGCTTCCTCGAGAGCCAGAGGGTGGTTCGTGTGGCAGACACGGCCAAATCCCCGGCGCCATTCGTATTCGGTCTTCGACTTACTCGAGCATTCGACCGATCGCGCTCGCCAAGAATCGCCGATCATGTAGTTCTGTCCCGTGGCGTGGTCGATCTCGTGTAGAAAACTGATCGCCTCCGCCATCGAATTCCGTTCGAGCGCACCACGAATCGCGAACGGAACGGGTAGCCCCGTCGGTCCGTGCGGAAGGCCCATCAGGGCATTTACACAGACGCCCACACCCTTGGAGTTCAGTCCGGCCAGAATGATCAGTCCAGCGAAAGAGTATGAATAGATCTCACGATCCGTCTCCGGCTGGCGAATCCGGAGTACAACCTGCGATCCGTCACGCCAATGTTCGATGTCGAGATTTTGGGCAACCAGTGTCGGCTGGTCTCTTGTCCGATCGATACCGATCGTGCTGCATCGCAAGTCACTGCCAGAAGGCGGAGTGATGCCCCGATCGCGACGGTAGAGCCACTCCTCGTCGATCAGCTGATACGCGTAGACACGATCGAAGTCGAGCGCAGCACCCTCTGAAATTCCGTGAACTTCGTTCAACAACTCCGGTGTCCAACGTTCAATCGCCGGCAGGAAATTGGTGTGGCGCAGGAATTCGCGACGGTAGTCGGAAACCGGCACGCCGGTTTCTTCGGCGATGATCCCTTCCCGCGTCGCAACTGCGTCATGGATCCTCTCGCGAAGCGCTTCGCCGTGGATTCGCCCTCGCTCCCGCGATTCGCCCGATAGATCGAGTACTTCGAGATCCTGACCTCTCATTTTCCTCCTTGCCTCAGGCCCGCCTGGCTCTTTTCACTGAGCATCATTTCCGAATCGGCACGATGAGCGCGCGCCTGGAAGTCGATCAATCGATCGATAGATCCCAACCGTTTAGGTCTTCCAGCATCTCGTGCGCAGTCCAGTCGACCTGGATCGGCGTGATGGTGAGGAAGTGTTCGCTGTAGGCTTCATTGTCGGAGCCCTTCGGAAACTCCGTTTCGAATGCCGCATTGAGTTGCAAATAGGGAGCTCCGTCATGGTCGATGCTGGGAATCAATTGGAAGTCTTTCAACAACGATCCACCCATGGGCCGAGCGACCACACCGGCAAGTTCGCCGGCGGGAACATTGATCGAAAGCAGAACCCGGCTGGGGAGACCGCTATCGCGAACGCGCTCGGCAACACGGGCTGTAAATCGAGCCGCGAGGACGTAGCCATCAGCACGATCGTTCGCCTGGGAGACGGCGATTGCTGGAACGCCCTGAATGAGCCCTTCCATGGCCGCACCGACCGTCCCTGAATAGTGGCTACCCAGTCCCGCATTCGTTCCGTTGTTGATTCCGGAAACAACGAGGTCGAATTCGATCTCCGGATGAAGGCCGTACATCGCTACGAGAACGCTATCGACGGGAGTGCCCTTCACGCCGTGTCCGAAATGGGCGTCGTTTCGAATCACCGGATACGTTCGCACCTGCCCGCTCATCAGACCGAGGGAGTGACTTGCCCCGGAGTGGTTCTCGAGTGGCGCGACGACAAAGACATTGCCGACCGACGACAAGGCTCCCGCGAGCACTGCGATGCCCTCTGAATAGACACCGTCATCGTTGGTGACGAGGATATTGAAGTCCGCGCCCTCCTCCGTCGCGAGGGCGTCCGGCGGGCTCGCCGCCGGGACTGCGAAACAAGCGACAAGCAACGACAGGCCGAGAAACCAAAGACTAGACGAGATGCGCGACTTCATACTGTCTCCCTACTGAAATCTAGACGACCCCGGATATAGAATCCCTGACTCTATCGATGCTGCGAATGGCGAACGGCACCATCAAGACGGATCACTTCACCATTCAACATCGGGTTCTCACAGATATGAAGCGCTAGACTGGCAAAGTCGCCGGGGTCACCAAAACGATCATTTGGAAAGGGGATCAGCGTCAGCAGGTCGTCGAGAAATTCCTGCGGAGCACTCATCAACATCGGCGTCTCGAAACTTCCCGGCGCGATCGCACAAGCGCGAATACCTCTAGGCGCCAAATCTCGAGCAATCGTGATCGTCATTCCCGCCACCCCGGCTTTGGCCGCGGTCCCGACCGGCCCATCGAAGGCATTGATCGACGAGACATTGATGAGGACACCTCGCTCGCCTCGCTCCATCGGCCCGAGCGATGACATCTCGGCGGCCGCCAGGCGTGTCAAGTTGAAGGCGCCAATCAAGTTCACGTCCACGATCTTTCGGAATACATCGAGTGATAGGGACCCCGTTGGCCCGCCGTTCGTATCGGTGGACCGCCAATCCCAGCACAATTGACAAGGATTCGCGCTGACCCGTGGCTGGCTTTAGCCAGCTCAAAACCCTCGATCGCGCTTGCCTCATCCGCGAGATCAACCCGCGCAAAGACTCCACCGATCTCCTCCGCGACCTTCTTTCCAGCTTCTGTATCGAGATCAAAGACGGCCACACACGCCCCGGCCTTCGCCAGTTTCCGAGCGGTCGCGAGTCCCAGGCCCGAGGCGGCTCCGGTCACGATCGCCGCTTGATCCGAAACCTCCAATTTGCGCCCCCGCGTTCGATCCAACATCCCGTGAGCGATGCAGAGTCGCTTCACGGTGTCTAGATACTAGTGGAATACATTCACGAATGAACGCAGGATGCCAACACTCGGCTGAATATTGAATCAAGGCCGACCCAGAGCATCCAAGACGGTCCGGAACCAAGACGCGAGGCTGATCCGTTCCCAAAGGGAGAGAATCCATGTCTGACTTCGAACGTATCCGCTACGAACAACCGGCGGCCGCGGTCGGCCGCATCGTTTTGGCCCGCGAAGATCGGCGAAACGCGCAGGACAAGCAGATGATCTATGAGATTGACCGGGCCTTCGGTCTTGCGATGCAGGACGACTCCATCAAGGTCGTCATCTTGGCCGCCGACGGTCCACACTTCTCGAGCGGCCACGATCTGGCCGACATCACTCCACTGCGGGACTTCGAACCCGTAACCCAGGCAGGCGGTTACGACTTGCCCGGCGCCCATGGACAAATGGCCGCTGAAGAGGAGGTCTTCCTCGGAATGTGCTGGCGTTGGAGAAATCTCCCGAAGCCCACGATCGCACAAGTGCAGGGCAAGGCGATCGCCGGCGGGCTGATGCTCGTCTGGCCTTGTGACCTGATTGTCGCGAGCGAGGACGCGGAGTTCTCCGACCCGGTCGTCGCCTTCGGCGTGAACGGGCACGAATTTTTCGTGCATGCGTGGGAGTTCGGCGCGCGTAAGGCCAAGGAGATTCTCTTTACCGGGGTCGCCCTGACAGCGGACGAGTGTCATCGCCTTGGCATGGTGAACCATGTCGTGCCGCGCGAGGAACTCTCTTCCTTATACGCTCGAACTCGCCGAGCGCATCGCCCTCCGACCAAGTTTCGGACTCAAGACTGCAAAGTTCTCGGTCAATCAGAGCCTCGATGCCCAGGGCCAATGGAATGCAGTTCAGACGGCGTTCTCACTTCATCATCTCGGGCACGCGCAGGCACGCTTGCTCCACGGTGGGTCATCCGTCGATCCGGCCGGAATCGACTTGATTCGCAACGATGCACGCGCGTCTCGCAAAAAGTAGGAATCGAGGGCGTACTCCTGAAACGCATGTTCTTAGCCATGTTGGCCACCGAGACCAACATTTGCTCTCCGATTCCGACCGGACCTGATCTCTGGCGCGACACATTGCTCGCGCACCGATTGGGCTAAGCCCACCGCTCGAAATTCCTGCTCTGGCGTGGGAAGCGCCGTGCACTCATTGGCAAATCCGCCGATGAGCGCGGCGGGGAAGCTGATTCTCCACGGTGCCATTAGAGGGCCTACATTACGAGGGTATGGCCGTTCGTGCTCAAGCCTGTCGTCGCCACGATCGAGCGCGGCCTCGTGCTCCGCAAGCTCGGGCGGCTTGGAGAGGAAGACCGCGCCGCCCTGCGCAACGTGCTCGGCGAGATCCTCGGTGGGTGGCGGGGGGAAGGCCGGCGGCAGCGGTGGCACGACGATGCGGGCCGTGCGAGGCACGAGGTCCGGAGGTGATCAGTGTCTCGTGAGGGCAGAAGCGTCCCGCCCTGGTACAGCGCGAGCCGGCCCACGTTGACATAACTTGTTATGTCAACGTGGAGCGAAGCGGAGCCCAAGGAGGGGGCCGGGCCGGGGCAAGACGGCGAGTTGGATGCTGAAGATGGGGGATCTGGTCGAGCCCTTGATTGGTCGCATCCCGCGATGAGATCCGAAAGAACTCGTTCGTTCAGTTCGACGAGACGCCGTTCCAGGTGTTGAACGAGCCAGGCAAACGCGCACAAAGTCAATCCTATCTGTGGGTTCTTCGGGACGGTCCGGGATTGTTGTCTCCGTCCGCCTTGGCCACCGCCGGCTTCAGCACCCTACTGAGTGCTTCCGACAACCAATTCCACGGGATACAGATTGCCGGTGCTGAGATCATTCTCTATCTGGGCATCACGTTACTCCGATCCTCATCGGCCATGAAGGAGACCCAGCAAGAAGTGGGCGGTTCTCGCGCAGGATCGTTGTCCTTCATTTCTCGAAGGCATGGCAGTCTCCGTCGCCTTGCGCGGCATCCATCTCATTGCCTCGGACCAACTCCTTGGAGTCACTCGATTCGCCGCTCTGATCGACGAACCCTCCATCTTGCGAATCAGAAGCGGCCGATCATTGCTCCATTGCAAGCGCCTCCTCGAAACGGTCGAAGATCTCATCGATCTCTTCCTCGGTAATGATCAGCGGTGGCGCGAAAGCAATCGAATCACCGCAGGGGACAACACGCGTGATCACGCCGAGTTCCTCGGTGCGCTGCTTCAGTCGCTTCGCGACCAAGCCAGGCGGATCAAACATACGATGCGATTCCTTGTCTGCGACGAGTTCGACCGCCGCCATCAGTCCGACACAGCGAATCTCGCCCACGAGAGGATGCTCCTTCAACGCCTCGAGCCGCTCCTTGAAATGGGCTCCGACGCGCTTGACATGGGAAATCAGATCACGCTCTTCGATCAATTCCAGGGCTCTGAGCGCGACCGCCGCGGCCACCGGATGACCTGCGTACGTTGCACCATGAGCGAAGTAGCCTCCCGCAGCGTCACTTCCAGCCACGAGGCCCTCATAGATTTCCTTGGAAAGAACGATCGCAGAGATGGGTTGATACGCCGAGGACAGACCTTTCGCGATCGTCATCGCGTCTGGCTGAATCCCGAAGGTCTCACAACCGAAGTAGTTACCCGTTCGCCCGAGGCCCGTAATCACTTCATCGGCTAGAAAGAGCACGTCGTATTTTCGCAGAACGGCCTGGATCTTCTCATAGTAGGTCGGCGGTGGAATCACGACGCCGCCACCGCCTGTGACCGGCTCGGCCATGAACGCCATGACCGTATCCGGACCCTCCTCGAGAATCATCTGCTCGAGTGAGTCCGCGAGTCGCGTCGCATATTCCTCAGGAGACTCTCCTGCCTTGGCGCCGTGATAGTAGTTCGGGTCGTCGGTGTGAAGGAATCCTGGGAGGGGCAGATCGAAGCCGGCGTGATTCTTCGTTAGGCCGGTCAAACTCGTCGCAGCGATGGTTGCCCCATGGAATCCATTCTTGCGAGCAATGACCTTCTTTTTCTTGGGGCGCCCGATCGCATTATTGTAGTACCAGAGAAATTTGATCAGAAAGTCGTTCGCCTCCGAGCCGGAAACCGCAAAGAAGATCCGAGCATCAGGAATCGGTACCAGCGAAGCCAATTTTTCCGCGAGTTCAATCGCCGGCGTAACTGATCGGCCCGCGAGCGTGTGGTAGTAGGGCAATTTTCGCATCTGACGAATCGCCGCCTCGACGAGTTCCTGTTCCCCGAAGCCAAGCGTCGTGCACCACATTCCCGACGCTGCTTCGAGATAGCCTTTTCCATCTTCGTCGAAGACACGAACCCCATCGCCCCGCGTTATGACGACCGGACCCTTTTCGCGGTTCTCGGAGAGATCCGTATAGCCGTGGACGAAATGCGCAGCATCGCGCTCCCCGAGAGATCGATCCTTCATGGTCGTTCCTTTCAAATAAACATTCATTTGTGAACGTATGATAGAGTCAAAAGGTGGATCCGCCATTCGGGTCGCGCGATACCTGACTCCGGTGGTGCGTGCAGGGCGCGGCGCTCGCGTCTGTGAGTACATATAGATAGAAGGAGGATTCCAATGCAGGTGCTGTCGAATATCTCGGTTCTCTACGACGGAGCCAGCTCGACACCAGAGTCGATCCACCGAGGCATGGACGTCCTACTCGAAGACGGCCGCATCCTCGCCGTCGAACCCCACCAGACCGGCCGATCCCTCGGAGAGGCGCACGCCGTGCTCGACTGTTCCCGGTTCACCGTCACGCCGGGGCTCGTCGACTGCCACGGGCACATCACGATCATTGGACTGAACCCGAAAGACGACGCGAAAATCAATTCCCAGGCGGGCATCGTCTTCGTCGAAAAGGTCCTCCATACAACGCTCGTCGATGGCGGCGTAACGACCATGCGCGACATCGGCGGTGCAACTCATCTCATGAAGCGACTCGTGGACGAAGGAGTCTTCATCGGCCCGCGCCTTCAGATCGCGATCTGTATGTTGTCCTCGACGGGCGGCCACGCCGACATTCGCGGTACGGACCGATGCCACGGACAGCTCACAGCGCTCTGGCCCGAAGCGCCCGGACGCCCGTCCAGCGTCGTCGATGGGCCCTGGGAATGCCGCAAGCGGGTACGTGAAATCGCAGCCTGCGGCGCAGACCTCATCAAACTCTGCACCAGCCCGGGCGTCGCGTCGCCCTCGGACAAGCTCGAAAACCGCGACTTCCGCGCCGAGGAGATCGAAGCAATTTGCGACGAAGCCGCGGCCCGTGGACTGCTAGTCGCTGCACATGCGCACAGCCAAGTCGGAATCCGAATGGCCATCGACTATGGCGTACACGACATCCAACACATCTCTTTCATGAACGAAGAGTTGGTCGAGCTCGCGGATGCCAAGGGATGTGTCGTCACACCGACCTCCTGGATCGTGAACGACATCTCCGCGGACGAAAGCCTCGATCCCTTCGTACGCGACAAGGCCAAGATCGTCGCTGAAGTTCACTCCCAAGCCACCGCCTTCGCCGCGAAGGGTGGTCTTCCGATCCTGATGGGAACCGATCCTGTTCTGCCAGGCATGCACGGACGCAATTACATGGAACTCGTGCACCTGATCAAGGAGGGGCTCTCCCCGCTGCAAGCCTGGTACGGTGCTTCAGGCCTTGCGGCGCGCGAGATCGGTGTCGAGAACACAGGCACGATCGCGGCCGGCCAGCGCGCGGACCTGCTCATCAGTGATGCGGATGTACTGAACGATCCGGGACTCTTCGACGGCGGTCTGGTCGAAGTGATCAAAGACGGTATAGGCTACCGCGACGGCCTCCAGGGTCTCCCCCAACGGACCTTCGGCGGAGACATTCGACAACACCTCAGCGCGGAAGGGTTCGGTTCGTGACGACAAGGACGACAGCGACGGCGAGAAACGAGAACGGACAGATTTCGCATTGGGTGAACGGCAGCGAATGGAAGGGAGACTCGAACCGATTCGCGCGGGTCGACAACCCAGCGACAGGTCGCACCCTCTCCAAAGTCCACTTGGCCTCGAAAGCGGATGTGAACGCCGTCGTGTCGTCGAGTCGCATGGCCTTCGAGAGCTGGCGCCATTTCTCGCTTCGAAAACGAGCCGAAATTCTGTTGGGATTTCGCGAACTACTCGTTCGGCATAGCGGCGAACTTGCAAAGATCATTTCCTCCGAGAACGGCAAGACCCTCGCCGATGCGGCGGGCGAAATCGAACGCGGGCTCGAAGTCGCCGACTTCGCATGTGGCATCGCGCAGCTTCTCAAAGGCGGTCACTCGGAACGTGTCGCCGGCGAGGTCGACACCCGCTCGTTACGCCAACCCATCGGAGTCGTCGCGGGTATCACGCCCTTCAACTTTCCAGCCATGGTGCCGATGTGGATGTTTCCGATCGCGATTGCCTGCGGTAATTCCTTCGTCCTGAAGCCATCGGAACGCGACCCCTCCGCGGCCGTCGTGCTCGCGAGGCTCTTCGAGCAAGCAGGCCTTCCAGCCGGCGTCTTCAATGTCGTTCATGGCGATCGCGAAGCCGTCGACGCATTGCTGCATCATCCCGACGTAGCGGCCCTATCCTTCGTTGGATCGACTCCGATCGCACGTTATGTGTATGAGACAGCGGCCTCCCAGGGTAAACGCGTTCAAGCGCTCGGCGGCGCGAAGAATCACATGATCGTCTTGCCCGACGCCGATGTCGCCCAAGCCGCCGATGCCGCCGTCAGCGCGGCTTTCGGATCCGCGGGCCAGCGCTGCATGGCGGTCTCCGTCATGGTCCCAGTGGGCGAAATTGCCGACCCCCTGATCACTGCGATTGCGGAGCGTGTCGAGCGGCTCCGCGTCGGCGAGGGAACCGATCCCCAGACCGATATGGGCCCGGTCATTTCAGCTAAGCAGGTCGAACGGATCCTTTCTCTTATTGAATCAGGCCTATCCGAGGGCGCGAGGCTCGTCGTCGATGGACGGGGGCTTCGCGTTGAGGGATGTGAGAACGGGTATTTCTTGGGCGCCTGCCTGTTCGATCATGTCACCGCCAATATGGCAATCTATAGAGAAGAGATCTTCGGTCCCGTTCTAAACACCGTCCGATGCAGCTCGTTCGACGAAGCCCTCGAATTAGTCAATGCGAATCCCTACGGAAATGGCGCCGCGCTCTTTACCCGCGACGGCGCAGCCGCGAATCGCTTCGAGCGTGAAGTCGAAGCGGGTATGGTCGGAATCAATGTTCCGATCCCGGTTCCCGCGCCCTTTCATTCGTTTGGTGGATGGGGAGATTCGCTCTTCGGCGACACGCATATCTACGGTGAAGAAGGCGTTCATTTCTACACGCGCGGAAAGGTCGTGACGAGTCGCTGGACCAACGCGAAAGCTGGCGCCGACCTTGGCTTTCAGCCGGCGAGTTGAACGATTCCTCCGATCGCGTCGTCGCCTAAGGGTCCTGGGCCGGGACTAACGACCGGGCGCCGCAGCCGACAGGGCTGCCCAGAGCACCTCATCAAATGGGCCAGAGGGAAGCACTTTCGTGTATCCCATTCGCGCGACCACCAGATCCAGACTCGGCACGACGTAGACACGGCGCTGGAACGTACCCATGGCGGCAACCAGATCCGCGGGGGCCGACGTAAAGAGCGGGCCAGCGAGCGGATCGCCTCCCAGCGGACGTGTATAGCTGGATTGACCGTTCAGCCACCACAAAAGTCCGTAGGATGGATTCAGCGTCTGCGAAGGTCTAACCAACTCGGCGATGTCTTCCGTCTCTGCGAGCTGCAGCGACTCTCTCCAACTGCCCTGCGCGAGGATGAGCAGGCCGAATCGGGCGAGATCGCGAGTGGTGGTGGCCAGGCCGAGAGGTGCGCCCGGATGGATGAACTTCCGATCGATCCAGCGCGTGTCCGACATTCCAAGGGGTGACGTCAGCCAATCCGAGGTCAGGTCGTTGATCGGCTTCCCAGCCGCAGCCTCAACAAGCGGAAGCAATCGATGATAGGCGGCGGCGTTGTACTTCCAAAATTCGCCGGCGGGCCGCTGATAGTCGAGTTCTTCGCCCAGGCCACTCGTCATCTCGAGCAAATGACGAACCGTGATACCAGCTTCCCTGCCGCTCGATGCCGTCGACCAGCCTGCGCCAAGATGGGCCTTCACGGGGTCATCGAGCCGCAGAAGACCGCGCCTTGCGGCCATCAAGACCAGCAGCGCTGTCAGACTCTTCTGCGTCGAGGCGACGTCCTCGATTGGATACCCATCCGCGGTCTTTCCGAGCTGCATGGCGCGAAAAATCTCGACGCCGCCCGGAAAGAGCTCTGGCAGCTCATCGGGAAGCGTCCAGTAACCCTCGGCCAGAATGCGGCCGCGCCAGAGCACGACGAGACCCGAGCTGAGTTCGTCTCGCCCAACATCCAGAGCAACCTGCAATCCTTCAGGGCTCCAACCCGCCTCATCGGCCGAGACCCTCTGCCAGTCGCCTCTTCCGGAAGGGGAATAGAGCTTCGTCACTTCGGATTCTCTGCAAGTCGACGTGCTACGACAGTGAATGCTCGCGTTTGCTTCACGAGCCTTTCTAGATTCACCGCGTCGGGCCAGCGATCGGTCGGCGAGTGAAATCGCCCGTTCAATCCGATGAGCGACACATAACGCCCTCCCCCATCATGAATATTGCACGCTTCGCCCAGCGGCGGCTCACCGTCCGGCGTGACCGAGTCTGGGGCCACACCGAACTCCGTCATCGCACCCACCGTCATGTCGAGAAGTTCGGAGTCGGACGTCTGAACGCGGACGTGTGCACCATCCGCCGCCGCGAAGCTGGCGCCGATATGAATCCACGCGAAGGAATCGCCAATGAGCGTTTCACGCGTAGTCAGATGACGATCGAGGCCGAGATGTCCAAGTTCGTGTCCTGTGGTTGCGACGAAGTGGATGCTGCGAGCGGGCGGTGTTTATTTGAATTCGCGCAACAACTCGAGCCAGAGCGCGATCCCACAGCCACGCTCGGAGGCACATCGCCATCAAGCGCTACGCGGCGTCATGACCACGAGCGGCGCGAGTTCCGGCCGCATGCCCACGACCTCGACAAGAACATTCGAGGCTGTCGCCTCGACACGCTCCGCGTCGGTCACGATTCGCACGCTCGCGCCCGCCTCCCGGGCAGCTTGCAGAGGTTCCCAGGCTTCACTCGGAAGCTGTAAGACAGGGGGCCCATAGCAATTCGTGTACTGCTCCGCGTTGATGAGCGCGTAGCCGTCTGGCAGATTCCAGATCTCACCACCCGTCACCGCCAGCAAGGCGGACTGCGAGCTGGCCTTTCTTGCCTCGACGAATTCCGGAACCAGGGCTGGGCTGGGTGGGACTCGACCGTATCCGATCGACGCTTCAGAACCGAGGGCGCCGAGCTTCCCAGTCACGCCCGCCGGTCCCGTGAGGGTCGCATCGAAGAGGATAATGCCCGAGGTCCGGTGCCCATCCCACTCGACGTATGCAGCCTGCTTCTCTAAACGACTCATCGGGACACGTTCGAGGATCGGCTCGAATCCGATCGTGCGCGCCGACTCGCACAGCCATTCGGCGCTCGTTTCATCAACGGCGCCACCGGTCCGGTGGTCACCCTGGAGGTCGTATTCCTGAACCCATTCGATCAAACGTTCGCGCAGAGATTCATCCGACATTGCGCGTCCTGCCTTCCCAGTAGGGCTTGCGCAGATCCTTCTTCAGAACCTTGCCGCTCGCATTTCGCGGCAGCTCGTCAACGAATTCGATGCGCCGCGGTACCTTGTATCCGGCAAGCTTCTCTCGGCAAAAGGCGATCAACGTATCGGGCTCGACGGACTCTCCGGCCCGTAAGACCAGGACGGCCAACACCGCTTCACCGAACTTCTCATCCGGCACACCGATCACCGCGGCATCGGCCACCGCCGGATGATCGAAGAGTACATTCTCGATCTCGCGCGGGTAGACGTTCTCACCGCCGGAGACGACCATATCCTTGATACGATCCTTGATGTAGACGTAGCCTTCGTCGTCCATGACTCCGACATCGCCCGTGTGAATCCAGCCGTCGACCAAGGTCTTGGCTGTCGCTTCGGGTAAGTTCCAATATCCCTTCATCAGTTGCGGTCCCCGCGCGACGATCTCGCCCGAAGATCCTCGCGGCACTTCGTTCCCGTCGTCATCGACAATGCGGATCGTCGTTCCGAGCAAGGCCCGGCCAGCGGAGAGCAATAACTCGGGCCGGCCCGCCAGAGCGCGGCGATGATCCGCTGCGCTCAGCATCGTCACGCAGGCAGACGTCTCGGTCTGGCCAAAGCCCTGATAGAAATCGCATTGGAAAACCTTCATTGCGCGACGCAGGGTGTCCTCGGCAATCGACGAAGCTCCATAGATCATCACGTCGAGCATCTCGTAGGACGAATCGGCCAGGTCGGGAACGTACTCGAGCATCGCCTGGATCATGGCGGGCACCAGGTTGGCGACGCTGATCTCGCCCTCAGACAGCGCCTTAGCAACAGCTGCAGGAGAAAAGTCGCGATGGATCACCATCGAAGCGCCACCGATCAGTGTGCCAAAGACAAACGAGGTGGCACCGGCATGGAACATCGGCATCACGATCAAGGATCGCTTGCCGGGACCGACGACATCCTTGAAGTAGGGTGTAGTCTGGAGGCCATTTTCTATAACACATCTTTGTGTCAACATGGCGCCCTTCGGCCGACCCGTCGTGCCGCTGGTGTACATCTGGTAGAGGACATCGTCGGCATCGATCTCTATTTCGGGCGCCTTCGCGGAATAGTCCCCCCACCAGCCCTCGAAGTCGATCCAGCGCTCCGAGTCCTGCTTCCCGATCGATACATACCGGGTGACCGCGGGCAGATCGTCCCGAATTTTGTCGATCGTCGAAGAAAACTCGGATTCGGCGATCAGTTGTACTGCCCCGGCATCGTTGATGATGTAGGCCCATTCGGGTGGCGCCAATCGCCAATTGAGGGGGACGGGTACAGCACCACATCTCGAAGCAGCCAGATAGGTAATGACCGTCTCGATCGAGTTCTTCGACAGAAACGCAAAGCGATCACCCACCCCCAAGCCGCTCGCGACCATCGCGTTAGAAAGCCGGTTGACGTCCTCGAGGGCTTGTGAATAGTTCAGGACGCGATCATCCAGGACGAGAAACTCCGCGCCCGGCTGTTCCCGGGCATAGAAATCAAGAAAGTCATGCATCAACATTGTTCGAGATCCTCGTCTAGCTAGTCGTTCATCGAACAGGAGACGCCAGCGAGCCAATTAGCTGCTGAATCTTTCCCCATCCGTTCTGCCAGACACTTTTTTTCCAGCCGTCTTCACGCACGTAGAAGAGATGTGCGAAAGCCGCCCGCGCCCGCGCCGCCCTTTCGGAGGAGCGATCTCCATATAGATAGAGCCAGTTATTCATGATCCAGGCGTTTATGTAGTCTTCCATCGTGACCGTGCCGAACTCGAAATACATCGCCGCTACTTCTGCGCCCGGCCTGCATTGCTCGTGCAGTGCCTCAAAAGTCTCGATGCGATGCTCGATGATGCTTCCGTCATCACTGAAACCGGCTGGATCTTCTCCGAGCCATTTCTGGAGGTGTGCAAACGGGGGCGAGGTCTTCCTATAGGACGGATTCTGTGTCAGCAGTGCACCATATTCGCCATAGCCCGTATGGAGATCAATAATCATGACGCGATCGGCCTGGCTCACATGGTTTCCCGCCGCCTCGATCCAGCACTGCGTCGACCAACAAGCTGTCAGGCCGTGGTACGTGTACGGGTGATCCAGTCCCGAGGACGGTCCGCCATAAGTGCGGCGGCCGCTCGGTTGATCTCCCGCAGCGTCTCTTCCGAGATTTTCTCGGGCACCAGCAGGTCGCGAAGAAGTTCGTAATCCGGGTTGGGCATCGGATCGTATTTGTGATGCGAGAGGTTTCGCGTGACATCGACGCCCTCCTCGGTCTCGCGACGTGACCAGGACATACCATGAGGATTCACGGCATGAACGAAGACAATGGCCACATCGTCGGGAAGTGCGAGTTCGTCACGGCTTCGCAGTAGCCCCGTCTGAATCGCAGAACCGCAGAATCCTTCGACGCCGTGGGTCCCGGATGAAAGGAGCATGACCTTCGAAGCGTCGGCTGCGCCCAGGCGCGCGACATCGGTCGCAAGTTTCTCGCCATCGACGCCGCGCTCCGGGTTCACATGATGCTCGACCTCGAGACCCGCCGTTTGACATGCCGTGAGAAATTTCTCGCGCGACTCGGCGTACGTCGAGGAATAGAGTCCCAGAACATCGACATTTTTCATTTCACTCACCTCATTATGCAGACCCACAAGCACGCTGGCGACGCAGTCGTGACACAGAGCCACTCAGTGGGCTTGGATGTGCCGAGCTCCAATGATACATTCCCGAATGAATGTACCATGTCGAAACCACACAGCCATGACCGTCGAAATCTCTGAACTCGAAGAAAAGGCTCGCAGAATCCGCGAACTCGTCATCCGCACGGTCCATCACGCGGGCGTCGGACACGTGGGCGGGCCACTCTCGATGGCCGATGTCATGGCGGCGCTCTATTTCCGGATCCTGCGCCTTCGACCAGATGAGCCCAATTGGGAAGTTCGCGACCGCTTCATCCTTTCGAAGGGCCACTCGACCTCTGCCTGGTACGCGGCGCTGGCGGAGCGCGGCTTCTTCCCGGTCGAGCACCTCAAACAGATGTACCGACTCAACAGCCCTCTGCAGGGGCATCCCGACATGAAGAAGACTGCGGGCGTCGACATGAGTTCCGGCTCGTTAGGCCAGGGGCTTTCTGCGGGTATTGGCATGGCGATCGGGGCTGCACACAAGGGTCAGGATTTTCGTGTTTTCGTCTTGCAGGGTGACGGGGAATGCGACGAAGGCCAGGTGTGGGAAGCCGCTCTATACGGGGGCCACCACCAAATTCGCAACCTCGTTTTGATCATCGACTGCAACCGGCTCCAACAAACCGGCCGAATTGAATCGACCCTCAACCTCGACCCACTCGACGAAAAATTGCGAGCCTTCCGCTGGACCGTACTCGAATGCAACGGAAACCAGATGAGTGACCTGCTTCCCACGCTCGAACGGGCGCGCGACCTCTCGGCCGAAGGCCCGGTCGCGGTCGTGTCGCACACCGTGAAAGGCCACGGTGTCTCCTTCGCCGCGGATCGCGTCGAATGGCACGCCAAGACGATCACGGACGACTTGGCTCGGCAAGCGCTCGAGGAATTAGGGGCCGCCGATGTCAATTGGTGATCGGATCGCGCCCCGCGTAGCCTTCGGCGAGGCCATCACAGAACTCGGACGCGCCAGTTCTGACGTCGTCGTACTCGATGCCGACGTCTCAACGTCGACGATGACCTGCATTTTTCGCGATGCCTTCCCCGACCGCTTCTATAATGTGGGCATCGCCGAGCAGCATATGTTTACGATGGCCGCGGGAATTGCGAGTACAGGGCTGATTCCCTTTGTCTCGACCTTCGCGTGTTTCGCCACGCGACGGGCGGCGGATCAGATCCATATCTCGATCGCCTACACCGGCCTCAACGTGAAGATCAACGGGGCCTACGGCGGTGTGGCAGTCGGGCAAGCCGGCGCAACGCACCAAGCCTTCGAGGATCTCGCGATCATGCGCGCGATTCCCAACATGGTCGTGCTCGATCTCTGCGACGCGGTCGAGACAAGAGCGGCTGTCTTTGCGGCGGCCGACTATGACGGCCCGGTCTATCTGCGGACCGTCCGCTGCGAAGTGCCTGTCATCTTCGATGAGGCCTACGATTTCGAGATCGGTCGAGGCTACGTGCTGCGAGACGGAAGCGACGTCGCCATTGTGTCCTCCGGCATGATGACGCCGAAGGCTCTCGACGCGGCCGCTCAATTGGAGAGCCTGGGCATCTCCGCTCGCGTTCTTCATTACCCTACGCTGAAACCCTTCGATCGTGGTCCGCTTGTGCGCGCCGCGCACGAGATCGGCCGCTTCGTGACGATCGAAAACCACAGCGTGATCGGCGGCCTTGGCAGTACGGTTGCTGAAGTGCTCGCCGAGGAGAAGCCATCGCATGTACGGCGGCTCGGCATGCAGGACTCTTTCGGAGAATCGGGCGACGACGAAGCCTTCCTGACCAAGTATGGAATGAACACCCAGCACATCGTTCAGGCCGCACGAGAGCTGGCAAAGGAATGAGCGCGGTAATCGCAACTCCGAATTATCTGGACATTCTCGGTGCGGGCCCGGTCGTCTACGGCTCGCACGCGCGCGGCCGAACCACGACCGAGGAAGATGAACATGGCGATCTTTAATTCGACAGAATTCTCCGATCATGAAGAGGTTGTATTCTGTCGCGATCCCGACACCGGGCTCTTCGCGATCATCGCAATCCACGATCGAACGCTCGGCCCCGCCGCAGGCGGATGTCGAATGTGGCCCTACGCCTCAGAAGAAGACGCTATTCGAGATGCACTGCGCCTATAGCATAGCATGACTTACAAGAATGCGATGGCGGACCTGCCTCTCGGCGGCGGCAAAGCGATCATCATGGGCGACTCCCGGATCGACAAGACCGAGGCCATGCTGAGGAGTTTCGGGCGTTTTGTAGAAGGGCTTGGCGGTCGAGGACATGGAGGTTGTGGCTCGGAAAACTCACTACGTCGCAGGACTTGTCGATGGTCATGCAGCAAGCGGCGATCCCTCTCCGTACACAGCGCGGGGTATCCTCGAAGGAATCAAGGCAGCCGTAAAGTACCGCCTTGGGCGGTCGTCGATCAAGGGAACACGAGTTGCGGTTCAGGGCGTTGGCAATGTCGGCCTCAACCTCTGCCGACTGTTGCGAAGAGAGGGCGCGATTCTCGTGGTGGCCAACATCGATGAAAAGGCCGTGAACCGTGCGGTCACCGAGGCCAATGCAACGGCCGTCCCTCTCGATGAAATCTACGAACAGGCAGTCGACGTCTTTGCCCCCTGCGCGCTCGGGGCGGTTCTTCGCGACGAAACGATTCCGCGTTTGAAAGCGACCATCGTTGCAGGAGGTGCGAACAATCAACTCGCGGAACCGAGGCATGCCGCCATGCTCACGGCACGCGACATCCTCTATGCACCAGACTACATTATCAACGCAGGCGGAATCATCAATGTCGCCAGCGAAATCACGGGCGACTACGACCAGGCACATGTCCTCGAGCACGTCGACCGGATCGGCAACACCCTCGAGGGTATCTTCGAGCTTGCATCCGAGCGAGGCGAGACCACGGCCGAGATCGCCGACTCGATGGCGCGGGCAAAGATCGACGCGACCCGCAAGGCTTCTGTGTCTCGAGACGCGTCCAATGTTGCGTGAACCCCGATCCGATCAAAGTGAGGACTTCGGACGACTCCCAGGCTCCGATCCCGCGGAGGTGAGCTCGTGAATATCGAGCGCGTGCCGCTAGCGCCCTCGCCTATCTCGGCGGAAGCTGCATGGAGACGGGCTTTTCGGCTCGCGCATCTGGAACGTCGTGCCCTCAACTAACGTCAACCCCGTGCTTGTCGAACTCAAGCATGGCGACGGCATCGAGAGTCGTCATCGAGGGATCGCGATCATCATAGATGCCGACGGCACGGTACAGGAATCCTGGGGCGACACCTCTCAGATCGTCTGTCTTCGCTCCGCGATCAAGCCAATCCAGGCCCTCGCGCTCATCGAGTCCGGCGCGTTCGAAGCGCTCGGTCTTTCCGACGAACAACTCACGCTCGCCTGTGCGTCGCACAATGGCGAACCAATGCACGTCGAGCGCGTGCACGCCTGGCTCGCCCGCATCGGGTGTGATGAGTCTGACCTCGCATGTGGCCCGCATGGACCCAGCCATCGACGAAGCGCGGAGGAGTTCCAATCCGCTGGCAAAATCGCCACGCGGGCGACCAATGGTTGTTCGGGCAAACACGCAGGCTTCCTCAGTATCGCACGTCACCTGGGCAGCCCGACAAGCGAGTGCTGTGCATTGGAAGGGCCGGTGCAACAGCGAGTCTTGTCCAGCGTCGCTGAACTCGCAGACCTCGACCTCGGCGGACTCGGGTCAAATCTCGATTTCTGCAACGCGCCTAACCTCTTCGCTCCCTTCGATCGATTTGCACTGGCCTTCGCGCGCATGACCGACGCGAGCAAAGCGGGGCGTCATGGGCCCGCGGCGGAGAAGATTCTCGATGCGATCGGCCGCCATCCAGCGTTGCTCGGGGGAAGCGATCGCTTCTGCAGCGACCTGACCCTGGCGGCGGGCCCGAACCTGATCGCAAAATCTGGCGCCGAAGGGGTCTACGTAGTTTTCCTTCGCCGCGAACGGCGGGTAATCCTGGTCAAGATCGACGACGGCGCCGATCGTGCGGCGCCCGTCGTTTGTTGCGCACTGCTGGAACGCATCGGACGACTGCGCCCGACGGCCCGAAAAATGTTGCGGCAATACCGGTACGCGCCCTTCCTCTCGAGTACGGGTGAGACGATCGGCGTCTTGAAGCCGAACGCACGCCTCGCTTGAAACGAGATCGGAAACAGGCAAGGAGAGAGGGGGACTCTCGCTAGCTGATGTACCAGAGAACAAAGCCGCTCCGCTCCCAGTACAGAATCTTGATCTTGTCGCGCTGTCGATTACAGAAGACAAAGAGGCGTGGAGCGAAAGGGTTTAGGCCGAGTTCTTGTTCGACCAGCGCCGAGAGGCCGTTGATCGATTTTCTCATGTCAACGATGCCTCGGTATACGTAAACTTCGACAATGATCCTGGAAGGACCGGGAACGCAGCGTCAGCTAGGCTGCCCTACCCGTTCACACTGAAGCTGCTCTCGTGGTGTAATTCGCGGCGTCTCGAAAAGAACCCTGCGTCAAGCCGGCAGCCTGTATATCGCCCGCTTACGCAGACCGGCTCGCGATCGTGGTCCTGCCCCCCTTCACAGGCCTCGATCAACTCCGCCATCAAATTCCCGGCCACCCCCGCATTCTTGAATTGATTGCCGCTGGTCCCGATGGCCATGTAGAAGCCCGGGAGATCCGATTTGTCGTAGATGGGAATCCAATCGTCCGACACGTCGTAGAGGCTCACCAGGCCACTGGGTCGGGCCGGGATCGGCAGACTCGGGATCCGCTTGGCGAGTCGAAAGACTTGCGCACGCCACTGCGCTTCGGTGATCTCACGATCGTAGTCGGCGGGATCATCAATCCATTGCCGCGGATCACATTCCGGATCTTCGCTGCCGACCAGAATCGTGTTGCCGACCTCAGGGCGAAAGTAGACGCCTGTATCGCCGTCGAATACATAACATCCATGCTCTTCGAAGTCGAAACCCTCCGGCGCGGAGACACAGTGGACCTCGACACGCAGAGAGCGCGTCTTGACGGCCATTCCTTCGTCGACCCCTGCCATCCGATTGAGAGCCGAAGAATATGTTCCGGCTGCGTTGACGACGACCGGGCCCTCGATCCTCTCACCGTCGCCCAATTTCACACCCTTTACGCGACCCCCGCTCTGGAAAATCTCCGTTACCTCACGCCGAAACAAGAACTCTGCGCCGCGATTTTCGGCGGCGCGCATCAAATTGTGGGTGGCAAGCTGAGGGTCGGGCACGAACCCCGACTGGGGCATGAAGAGCGCGCCAGCAATATCTTTCTCGGACTCATCCCAGAAGGCATCCTCGTCCGGGCGCTTGGGTGGCCAAAATGCACCGCGATCAAAGATCGGCAGCCGCGCGGTGAGCGCATCGAGATCCCAGCGCTCGTAGTCGATTCCGGCACGATCAAAGAGCCCCACGGCCTTCTCGAGATCGTAGTCGGGGTTGTCGATGATGATCGCGCCCGAATCGACGAAACGTGCGAACCCGTTCTCGTCGCGCGTCCCGATATAGTCCTGCCAATCTCGCCAATAGGCATAGCCTTCATACGCCATCGCCACTCCGACTTCCGTCGAATAGTGCGTACGGACAATGGCTGAGGAAGCACCCGTTGGGCCATATCCGGCGGCTGGGAGTTTCTCGACGCAAACAACGCGTCGACCGCGCTTGGCCAGTTCAAAGGAGATCGCGCAGCCAATGATTCCGGCGCCGATGACAATTGCGTCTGCGCTGCGAGGCATGGTCCGACCTTACCGAAAGCGATCAGGAGAGAAGGGAGCCAGATCGACGGCGGGTCGATCGCCGGACACGAGTTCCGCCACGAGCTTCCCCGTGATCGGCCCCTGCGAGATCCCGCTCATGCCATGACCCGTGGCGAGAACGAGGTTCGTCACTGCGTGGGGTCGCCCGATGATCGGCAAATCATCGGGCGTACAGGGTCGCAGCCCGCGCCAGGTCTCCAACCGCACGAGTTCTGGAAGTCCCGGCAGAAAAAGCCGCCCCGCGTCGAGAATCGCGCGAAGCCGTCGTTCATTGATCGACAGATCGAGGCCGGCGAGTTCGAGTGTCCCCGCAAAACGCAGCGTTCCCTGGCATGGACTCACACCGACCTTTGCCTCGGCCAGCAACATCGGGATATTTCCGAAATCGTCGGGGCGTTCGAAGGTCACCGAGTAGCCCTTCGCGCTCTCGACCGGAATCCGAAGACCAAGTGGCGCGACGAGCCCAGCTGACCAGGCACCCCCGGCGAGCACGACGTGATCGCATTTGAAGTCACCCTTGGTCGCGACGACGCGCGAGATGCGACTGCCCGAGGTCTCGAAGGCAATCGCTTCGACGCCGCTTAAGATGCGAACCCCTCGACGCTTGCATTGCGCGGCGATACCCCGGACGAAGGAAGCGGGCTGGATATGCGCATCTGCCGGATAGTGGATGCCGCCCTGTATCTCCGCGCTCAACTGCGGCACCAGCTCACGGGTTTCATCGCCGTCAAGGCGCCGACCCTCCCCCCCGAGCGCCTTCAAGAGCCTGAGCTCCTCTTCGACCTCCGAAAGCCCCGCCCGAGTTCGACAGACGAGCAGCAGCCCCTCCTTCGTCCAATCGAATTCGAGTCCCGACAAGGCGGCGAGTGTTTCATAGAGCGTTCGGCTCTGCAGACTCAGTTCTCGATTGAGTTCGAAGGTTCGGCGCGCTCGCGACTCGGTACAGGAACGAGCGAATATCCAGAGCCAACGAACCAAGTCCAGGTTCAGCCGCAGCTTGATGTAGAAGGGGCTTGCCGGATCGAATAGCCAGCCCAACGCCTTTCGCATCGCGCCGGGAGCCGGAAGCGGCGTGCTGTGACTCGGAAAGATCCAACCAGCATTGCCCTCGGAGCAGCCGGAGCAAATTTCGCCTCGTTCGAGCAGTGTGACTCGCGCACCCTGCTCGGCCAGAAAATAAGCGGAGCAAACCCCCACGATGCCACCGCCCACGATCACGACGTCCGACCGATCGGCCACCGCCCCTCCATATTCCCTGTCTGCGACTCGCCCATCGCAGCCAATCCCTTCCAGGTCGGGCATCCTTGCCTAGACGCGTCGGAAACGGATAGAATTCCACGTTCAATCATGAATGATTGTATCATATCCAGGAGTGATCGTCTTTGTCCGCCATCAGCGAATTCCACGAACGCTCCTTCGCCAAGTTGATCGCCGAAGTTCCCGAGTTCCCACTCGAACTCGGCATCCGCGAAGTCGCAGGGAACCGCCTCGCGATGAACGCCTTCGCCGACTACTCCCAAAGCGGGGCCGAGCATCGCATGCAGGGGATGGAGAGGTCCCTTGCCGAGCTACGCGCCTTTCCCATCGACGAGCAAACGCCCGAAGAACGCCTAACAACTCGTGTATTCGAGTTCTTTCTCGAATACGCAAACGAAGGTCCGCTCCTCGGCGTACGCGGCCGCGACTTCGCCGAGCATGACCAGCCCGCGCGGCCGGCCGCCGGCATTCAAACGCAATTGCCCGTCTTGCTAGCCAATCTACATTCCGTCGCGGACGAGACGGATGCGGAAGACTACATGGAACGCTTGTCGCAGCTTCCGACCGTTTTTGCCGATCTGGTCGACGGACTCGAGCGACGCGAAGCAAACAGGAATGTACTCCCGCGCGCGCTACTCACGAAGACCCTCGAAGAGATCTCTAGCTTCCTGGCGACGGATGCACGCAAGAGCCTGCTCCACATGTCGCTCGCAGAAAAACTAGAGGCCGTGGACGACATCAGTGACGGTGCAAGGCGTAGCCTACTCGATCGATCCGAAGAGGAGATTCGCAACTCTCTATACCCGGCCTATTCGAAGCTCGAGACTTTCCTCACCTCGCAGCTCGAACGCGCACCCGAAACACTCGGCGTACACAGGTTGCCCGACGGTGATGCCTACTACGACTTCTGCCTGAAAAGTGCGACGACGACTAATGCCAGCGCAGAGGAGATCCACACACTCGGCCTGCACGAACTCGCGTCGATCGAGGGGCGACTCGACACCGCGTTTCGGGATATTGGATACGGCAGCGGAAGCCTAATCGCCCGCTGCCAGGCCCTCGACAACGATCCGAAATTCAGACAACCCGACACGCCGGAAACGCGCACCCGAATGCTCGACGATCTAACCAAAATCATCGCGACCACAGAATCCCAGATCGGAACGATCTTCGACCGCCTTCCTCGATCGCCCGTGGTCGTCGAGCCCACACCGGCATTCGCAGAAAACAGCCGTCACCATTGTTACCAACCGCCTGCGTCGGACGGATCGCGACCCGGCATCTTCGAGCTGAACTTGTCAGTGGCGCTCGCGGAGTCGATGCTCGATACCACGACCGTCTGCTACCACGAAACTTTTCCCGGCCATCATCTCCAACTCGCCCTCGCACAAGAACTCGAAGGACTTCCCGCCGTTCGCCGAATGGTCACCTTCGATTCCTATATTGAGGGCTGGGCGAAATACGCCGAGACGATTCCCTGGGAACATGGCTTCAACAGCGATCCACTCTGGAATGTCGCTCGAATGCGCCGCGAGTTGGTCTCCACAGCGAACCTCGTTCTCGACACGGGCATTCATCAAAAAGGTTGGACGAGAGACGAAGGCATGCGTTTCTTCGCGGAGCAGACAGGATCGTCCACTGAGTTTTCCGAGGCCATGGTCGACCGAATTGCTGGCAACCCAGGACAGACCTGTTCCTACAAGATCGGCATGCTCAAGTTCCTCGGGCTTCGCGATCGCATGCGTGATCGTCTTGGCGACGAATTCCATATCCGACAATTCCACACGGCCGTCCTCAAACACGGATCGCTGCCATTGGCCATCCTCGAAGAGGTAGTCGACAAAGCCATGACTGCCATCGCAGAGGTCGATCATGGGCAGACACCTCGCACGCGAGACTGATGCTCTCCGTACGAGCGGGCTCGATACGCTCAAGCACGCGATCAGTTCTCCACGGCGGCGGTGGTCCGAGGCGAGGCCGTCCGCGCGCTGCCGGAAAATGCGCATCTCAAGGGTTTTGAGCTGAAGCGCAGCGGGCAGAGTTCTCAACAATGGCTGGAATTGAAGAAGTGACCGGAGCGAAGACCCCTCCGGCGTGTATAATGCATTCCAGAATGTATGTATATGAATTCCCGAGGGGCTAATCCATCGTGCCCATTGACAGCTTCGAGACCGATGGCGTAGCAGCGCGTTTGCACGCCAAAGCATTGGTATGGGATTGCCACGGGTGCATGCCACTACGGACGGATGACACCTATTTGCCACAGCTCTTGAGATACAAGAAGGCTGGCGTCTCCATCATTCATATCAACGTCGGCGCCGCAAACATCGGCCTGGAACAACAGTTTCGGATCGCCTCCTTTATGCATTGGTGGAGGTCGAAGACATTCCCCGGGCAATAGACCAGGGGAAGCTGGCCGTCGCTTTCAACATCGAGGGGGCGTCCGCGATCGGGACTCAATTGTCACTGGTCTCGAGCTTCTACGACCTGGGTGTTCGCTGGATGTCGCTGGCCTACAACCGCGCCAACAACGTCGGAGGAGGTTGCCACGGGAACGATCCCGGGCTCTCGGACTTCGGACGTGACCTGCTCGATGAAATGGCGCGGGTCGGCATGATCGCCTGCTGCTCACACACCGGCTACCGAACTTCGATGGACGCATTCGAACATAACGACACACCCGTGATCTTGTCTCATTCGAATGCACGAGCCTTGACCGACCACCCCCGCAACATTCCCGACGAACTCATCAAAGCCTGCGCGAAAAACGGCGGGGTCATCGG
>LWDU01040852.1_pt1 | contig 48985 bp, 43 predicted proteins | sample 727161 | NCBI WGS metagenome assembly LWDU01 (sample SAMN04566230, study PRJNA314399) | hydrothermal vent metagenome | isolation source: deep sea hydrothermal plume seawater | place: Mexico: Gulf of California, Guaymas Basin | collected 2004-07-11
AGGCCATCGTCGGGCGCCCGCTGTTCGCCATCTGGCCTCCAAAGGCCATGCGCAGCCTACGTTAGGGGCGTAGGGGGGCACCTTGTGTCTAGAATGGGGACCGGGTCAGGTCAGACGGAATCCCGCTGGATCCGGCCCGAAACCCGGCCCCGGCTGGTGTGTTCAAGATCCATCGGTGGAACCTGTTCCGCCATCCCACTCTCCCCATGCCGACCCAAGCCGACTTCAAAGACGATCCGGGCGTGGCCCTCATGCTTGCCTGGCAGGGGGGAGACGAGAGCGCGTTCGATGAGCTCGTCAGCCAGTATTCCGGCCGGGTCTACTCCCTGCTGACGCGCTTCCTGGGCCATCACCCGTCCCGGGAGGACTTCGTGCAGGAGGTCTTCTTGCGCGTTGTGCGCGCCAGGGACCGCTACGAGCCCAGCGCAAAATTCACGACCTGGCTGTACCGCATCGTGTTCAACCTGTCGGTCAACGAGACACAGCGGGCTTCCGGCCGCTACCAGGTCTCCTTGGATCAGCCCACCGGCGAGGAGGAGTCGCATCGCATCGAAGTTGAGGACACGCGCGATGCGGACCCCACAGCGGCAATCCAGAGCAGCGATGTCATCCATGCCGTGCGTCGCGCCATCGCGGCCCTGCCGGAGAACCAACGCATGGCGGTGGTGCTTGCCAAATTCGACGACATGCCCTACCTGGAAATCGCCAAGGTCCTGGACTCTAGCGAGAAGGCCATCAAGTCACTGATTCACAGGGCGCGCGAGACCCTGAGAACAGAACTGGCGCCGTTCCTTGAGGAGGACCTGCTATGAGCACGTCCTGCATGGAATTCCGCCAGCAGCTGGAGGCCGTGCTCGGTGGCCGGCCGGACCCTGAGCGCCTGACCGTCTTGGGCTGGCACGAGCACCTGCTTGCATGCGGTGCTTGTCGAGAGATTCTTGAGCAAGAAGAGGCTCTCGAACTGCTGCTCGCCTCCTTGCCCGACCCACAGCTTCCGCCCGACCTTTCGCGCCGGCTGGTCCGGCGCTTGCGCGAGGCGGAGTCGGAAGCCTTGGATGCGAAGGGGGGCGCCTTGGAGTCCTTGCTTGCCCTGGATGAAGTGGCCATTCCCACCGGTCTCGCCGATCGCGTAAGAGCAGGCGTGGCCGAGGCCCGACGCGAGGATCGCCTCGATGCATTGTTGGAGCGAGCCCTTCGCGTTGAAGTTCCCGAGGGCCTAGGCCAGCGAGTGCTGGCAGGACTTGAAGGGGAGCGAAGCCGGGATCGACTGATTCCTACTGCGCCCCAGGGCCGGCCTGAAGGCCGTCTCCAGCCCATGAGCCGCGGCGTTCTGTTGAAGCTGGCTGCCGCCATTCTAGTGGTGGCCTCCGGCATAGCGCTCTGGCGAGGAACGCTGGGCCCTGGCGGCGAGAGCTCCGAGACACCGAGCGATCTTCTTGTCCAAAGGCAGGGCGACGGACTTCCGCAGATGGCCAGCCTGGACGAAGAAGTGATCGAGAACCTCTCCGAGCTCCTCTACTGGGAGTCCATCGAGAGTCTCGGGCCCATGGAGCGGGACCTGCTCTCCCAGTTGGATCTGACGGACGAGGCACTACTCGACAGCGCCCTGGAGGCGGAAGGTTCATGAGCACGCCCCGCACCATGGGCCGGCTGCTGAGTGCCGCCGTCCTCGCCTCCTGCTTCTCGCTCGCGACCGCGGCGTGGGCCGGCTCGGATCAAGACGCCGTGCGCAATCCGGACCAGGGAACCACATCCAGCAAGGCAGACCTGCGCAAGCGCTTCGAATCCCTCTCGGAAGAGCAGAAGCAGGCCCTGCGTCAGCGCTTGGAGCGGCTCAAGAAACTGCCCGCGCAAGAGCGACAGGAGCTGCGCGCCCAGGCGGATCAGCTCGAGGACATGAGCCGCCGGGTCTACCGCAACTTGGCGGACCGGGACCGTGAGCGCCTCGACAGCTTGTCCGCCGATAAGCGCCAGGACTTGCTCCGGGAGATGGCCTTGGCTGAAGCGCGGGACATGGGCCGCCGAATCCTGCGCAAGCTGCCCCAAGAGGAGCGCGAGCGACTTGAGGCCGCCGAGCCCCAAGAGCGCCAGCGCCTGCTGCTGGAACTGCGCCATCAGATGGACAGCCGTATCGGGCAGACCATCGAGCGCATGGCGCCCGAGCTCGGGTTCAGCGCGGAGCAGGTCAAGAAGTTGAACAACCTGCCCTCCGACGAGCGACGGGGCAAGTTCCTGCACATGGTCAAGCGCCGTTGCACTCAATACGTGGACGGCAAGGGCCTGCCCGAGGGCCTGGAGGCGGAGCGCTGGGAGGAGGTCAAGCAACTCCCCCCCGACGAGTTCTATCTGGCCCTGTTGAATTTGCGGCGCAAGTTTCCGGGCCTTGCACGGGCGATGAACTCCAAACCCGGACCCGATTCGGAAGGGAGCGCGCGGAGGCTCTCCCCGGAAATGCAGCGCGTGCGTCGAGCCATGGAGGCCCACCTCGACCCCACCGAGCGGCTGGAGCTCGCGGAGAAGGGCCGCGTTGAGCGGGAGCGAGAGCTCAAGTCGCGAGGGAAAAAGCGCGCCATGGCCGCACTGGCCAAGGGGGGATATGTGATGGGCGAGGACCTGAAGCGACTGGAGGCTCTACCCGATGAGGTTTTCTTCACCTTGGTGAGACGCTTCTTGGACAGTGGAGGCAAGCAGGCTCCCCTGCCCACCCGTTCACCCAAGGAGCGCTCCAAGAGGTCTGATACAGCGACCGGTCGCTCGGGCGACAAGAGATAGGCCGGGGCGCGGGGCTCCCATGCCGGGCCTATACTTGAGCCTGCCATGGCTCGCCCACCCACAACCGCTGCGGACCGAGCCCGGGTACCGATGATCTCCGCGGCTGAGGTGCTGCGAGCACCCTCGGCCCACGTCATCGACCTGCGTACACCGGCAGAGTTTGCAGAGGACCATCTGCCGGGCGCGCACAACCTGCCGCTGCTCTCGGATGTCGAGCGGGCCGTGGTTGGTTTGCTCTACAACCAGAATTCACCCGAAGAGGCCTTCGCCCACGGCCTAGACCGGGTGCTGGACACCATTGACGAATTGGTCGTGGGTATCGGCCGGGTGGCGGATTTGGAGATTGATGGTGCGCAGGTTCGTGATCGGGTGCTGGAGTTGGCAGACGGCGGCATCGCACAGATGCAGGGGCGGTTGGACCCGACCGCCTACAGGCCGACCGAAGACGGTGCCACGCCGATCATCCTGCATTGCTGGCGCGGGGGCCTGCGCTCAATGAGTGTCGTGGCGCTGCTCGGGCGCCTGGGTGTGGCATCCGTTACGGGGTTGGAGGGAGGCTACCGGGCCTACCGCCAGGTGGTCATGGAGCAACTTGAAGGATGGTCGGCTCCGCAAGCCGTCGTTCTGCGCGGCCTGACCGGGGTGGGCAAGACTCTCGTCCTCAGAGAGTTGGAGATGCTTCGGCCCGGCTCCACCATCGACCTGGAAGGGGCGGCAGGTCACCGCAGCTCTCTCTTGGGCATGGTGGGCTTGGAACCCGTCTCCCAGAAGGCCTTCGACACACGCCTCGCGCACCGCTTGCGGGAGCCCTCTCTGGCGAGCGACGCCCTCGTATTTGAGGGCGAGAGCCGCAAGGTCGGCAACGTGATCATCCCCCCACGCATGTGGGAGGCAATGGGTGGAGCCACGAACGTCCTGCTCACGGCTGAACGCGAGCGCCGCATCGACGTGTTGTTGGAGGACTACCTTGCAAGGGAGCAGGACCGGCCCCACCTGCGCGAGCAGCTGGCCCAGGTGGAACGACGCATTCAACCTGAGGCTTCCCTCGTGGAGTGGTTCGATGGGGGCGAGGAACGCAAGCTGGTCGGGGTGTTGCTCGACACCTACTACGACCCGCTCTATCGACATAGCGAGAAGGGCAAGTCCTATCAGCAAACGCTAGAAGCCGACGACCCAAGGGCCGCGGCGAAGAAGATCGATCAGTGGCTCACAGAGGGAAGCCTCTGGGCCCAGCCCTGATCGACAACTTCCGGCGGCCTAGCCCAGGGCGCGAGTGACAATCTCAAGCGTGTTCTTGGAGAGGCTTGAGGCGGAGAGGATTCGCTCCAGTTCGCTCTTCATCAGCCCGGCGCGTCCCTGGTCGTAACGCTTCCACAGCAGGAACGGCCCAACCATCCGTGCGGCGAGTTGAGGGTTGTTGCCATCGATGGCCAAGATGTTGTCGGCCAGGAAGGCGTAGCCGCTGCCATCCGCTTCGTGGAACCCCGCAGGGTTCATGGCCGGGAAGAAACCGAGTAGGGATCGCGCCCGGTTGGGATTGGCCAGAGTGAAATCCGGGTGGGAAGCCAGCTCCCGCATGCGTTGCACGCTACCGGGCAAAGATGAGGCGGCCTGCACCGAGAACCACTTGTCGATCACCAATGCGTCAGCAGCCCAGCGCGTGTGGAATTCTTCCAAAGCCTCGGCTCGCTGGGGCACGTCGAGCTCCACAAGGCAGGCCAGGGCAGCCTGTGAATCCGTCATGTTGTCGGCTGCCTGAAACTGCTCCCAGGCCATGGCCGTCGTCTCGTCCTCTGCAAGGGCCGAAAGGTAGGACAGGGCGCAGTTGCGAAGGCGACGACGGTGGATGTCTTCGGCATCGGTGGTGTAGGGGCCCGTTGGCGCCAGCGCGGCATAGGTTTCCTGGAGAGGGGTGCGCAGGGCCAGAGCCAGTGCGCGACGCATGAACTCGCGTGCCAGATGCAGGTGCTCGGGTTCGATGACTTGCATGCGCTGGGCCAACTCACCTTCAGTAGGCAGGGTCAGCGCCAGTGCCCGGAGTGAGCCGTCCACGCCTCCGTCACTCAGCACCCGGCCAAGAGCTTCCGCCAGCCGGGGATCGAACTCAAGCGCCTCACCCTTGGCGCTGGCGTCGGCGAGCTCCAGGAGTGCTTCGGCGAAGAGCTCCTGGCCCGCGTCCCAGCGGTTGAAGGAATCTGAGTCGTGGGCGAGGAGGAACGCGAGGTCCTCCCGGCTGCGTTCCATTTCCAATAGGACCGGTGCGGAAAAGCCGCGCAACAGCGAGGGCAGGGGCTTGGCCGTCAGGCCGGTGAAGACGAAGGTCTGTTCCCGCTCAAGGAGTTCCAAGACCCGTTCAGTTGGTGCCGAGCCTTCGGCTTCTCCCTTCAGGCGCAGGGGACAGTCGCGTCCATCGCTGCCCACCAGGCCCAGTCGAACGGGGATGTGCAGAGGCGGTGTGTCGCCCCCGGATTGCTGGGCAAGCGTGAGTGTGAACTCCCCGCTCGCCTCATCCCATTCCGATTGCACCCTCAGGCGTGGCGTGCCCGACTGGATGTACCACTGCTCAAAGGGGCCAAGGTCCACTCCATTGGCGTCGGCCATGGCGGCCCGGAAATCGTCACAGGTGACGGCCTGTCCGTCGTGGCGCTCGAAGTAGAGGTCCATTCCCTTGCGGAATCCTTCGGCTCCCACAAGCGTGTGGATCATCCGGATGACCTCGGCCCCCTTGCAGTACACGGTGGCCGTGTAGAAGTTGTCCATCTCGATGTAGGACTCGGGCCGAATGGGGTGGGACATGGGGCCGGCATCCTCGGGGTACTGGCCAGCCCGCAATTTGCGCACCTCGCCGATGCGGGTCACCGCCCGGGAACCCATGTCCGAGCTGAACTCCTGATCGCGGAACACGGTCAGCCCCTCCTTGAGCGTGAGTTGGAACCAGTCCCGGCAGGTCACGCGATTGCCTGTCCAGTTATGGAAGTACTCGTGACCGATGATGCCCTCCACTGACTCGAAGTCGGCGTCGGTGGCGGTGTCCGCTGCAGCCAGAACGCACTTGGAGTTGAAGACGTTCAGGCCCTTGTTCTCCATGGCCCCCATGTTGAAGTCGCTCACCGCGACGATCATGTAGACGTCGAGGTCATACTCGAGGCCAAAGACCTCCTCATCCCAGCGCATGGCTCGCTGCAGGGAACCCATGGCGTGGGGACACTTATGAAGGTCGCGCTCGGCGACAAAGAGCTCCAACTCGACGTGGCGTCCGCTCTCCGTGCGGTACGCACCCTTGTGGCAGGCCAGGTCTCCGGCCACCAGGGCGAAGAGGTAGGAGGGCTTGGGGAAGGGATCCTCCCAGCGGACCCTCTGGCGCCCTCCCTCAAGGGCTTCCGCCTCAATCCGGTTGCCGTTGGAGAGCATGACGGGGTAGCGCTCCCGATCGCCCTCGATCGTTACCGAGTAGCGTGCCATCACGTCGGGCCGATCGAGGAAGTAGGTGATGCGGCGGAATCCCTCCGCCTCGCACTGGGTGCAGAAATTCCCACCCGAGACGTACAGGCCGCTCAGGGCCTTGTTTTCTGCCGGCGCAATCTGGACCTCGACCGCAAGGCAGAAGGAGTCTGGGGGCGAGTGCAGGGTGAGCGTGTCCTCTCCCTGGGTGTACGCGCCCTCATCGAGTGGCGCTCCATCGACCGCGACAGACAACAGCGTCAACTCTTCACCCTGCAGGACAAGATCCGCTCCCGGCTCGCCGGTACGTTGGATGGCCATACTGCTCTTGACCCGCGTCTTCAGTTCGTCGAGTTCGAAGTGCAGGTCGACGGTCTCGATCTGATAATCGCTCGGCCGGTAGTTGGAGCGTAGGATGGGTTCAGGCGGCGCGGTGGTGACACTCATCGGGGGCAATCTTGGCCCGTTGGGGGGCAAGCTGTGGGGGGGGGCCAAACGAGAAGGGGCGGGCTTCTTGCTCGGCCCCTTGGTGCCGCCTATCTTACGCGTCCGGCCCTGCTCGAGGGGGCCTTCGCTCTTCCTTACACGCTACCTCAAACGGCCCCCATCCATAGGGTCTCCAGCCAGCGGCATCCCATCGCCGAACACTGGCCTCGGACTCCCACGCAATACAACCATGTGCGGATTCATTGGCATTTACGGACCGGACGGCGCGGACGTCGCAACCGAGATATATGAGGGTCTGCTCGCCGTTCAGCACCGCGGCCAGGATGCGGCGGGCATCACCACCTTCGCGGACAAGTTCAACGTCAAGAAAGGCAACGGGCTGGTGGTTGAGGTCTTCAACGAGGACAACATGGCGAGGCTGCGCGGGCACCTTGGAGTGGGGCATGTGCGCTACCCAACCGCCGGTGGTAGCCGGGACGAGGATGCGCAACCCTTCCACCACACCTTTCCCGTTGGCGTGGCCATGGTGCACAACGGCAACGTGACCAACTTCAAGGAGTTGAGCGATCGGCGCTTCAAGTCCGGGGGCGTCCGACTGAACTCCAGCTGCGACCTGGAGGTCATCCTGTGGGTGTTCCAAGAAGGGCTTGCGGAGACCATTCGTGAGCGGGGCAAGATCGACGCTGATGGAGTCTTCGACGCGGTCCGCCGCGTCTACAAGGAGGTTAAGGGCGCCTACTCTGTCTGTGCCACGATCGCCGACGTTGGCATGGTGGCCTTCCGCGATCCGTTCGGGATCAAGCCGATCTGCTTTGGGGAGCGCACCAACCAGGCCGGGACATCATTCGCATGCGCCTCCGAAAGCGTTGTTCTCGATGTAAACGGCTACACACGCACCCATGATATCGGGCCTGGAGAGGCCCTGTTCGTCGATGCGGATCGGCAGATACAGACGCGCCACCTGGAAGCTCAGCCTCACCGTCCTTGCGTGTTCGAACTGGTCTACTTTGCTCGCCCGGACTCGTTCCTCGACGACATCTCTGTCTACAAGACGCGCAAGCGCTTTGGTGAGGCGCTGGGCAAGCAGTGGAGAGAGAGCGGTGCCCCCACGCCGGACGTGGTCATTCCGGTACCGGACTCCTCACGGGATGCCGCCATGGCTGTGGCTCAAGAGCTTGACCTGCCCTACCGCGAGGGGCTCGTGAAGAACCGTTACATCGGGCGGACGTTCATCATGCCCGACCAGACCAGTCGCTCGGACTCCATTCGGCGCAAGCTCAATCCAATACCCCTTGAGTTCAAGGACAAGAATGTGTTGTTGGTCGACGACTCCATCGTGCGCGGCAACACCTCGCGTCGTATCGTGACCATGGCCCGTGCGTCAGGCGCGCGCAACGTGTACTTCGGTGTGACCAGCCCGCCGCTCAAGGCTCCATGCCCCTACGGCATCGACATGGCGAGTAAGCGCGAGTTCATTGCGACCGACCGAGACAATGAAGCGATTGCGGACTCCCTTGGAGTGGACCACCTGATCTACCTTTCCCGTGAAGCGATGAACGCCGCTGCTCGCAAGGGCAACGAGAAGATCGAAAAGTTCTGCAATGCGTGCTTCAACGGGGAGTACCCCACTGGAGACATCACCGTAGAGCGTCTGCAGGCAATCGAGGCGGAGCGCAGCTGTCAACGCGACAACGTCCCGGTCCATTGAGCCCTGAGCTGGCCCCCGTTTAGCATTATCCCCCTCGGGTCCCTCTCGCGCCGTAGAGCCCAACGATGCGCGTCCTGATCACCTCGCCGGTCTTCCCCCCCGATCTGGGGGGTCCCGCGACCTACGTTCCCTCCCTGGGGCGGTTTCTCGTGAACCGCGGTCACGACGTACAGGTGGTGGCCTTCTGCTCGGACCCCACCCCTGCCGGCTACCCATTTAGCGTCAAGGTCATCTCCAGAGGACCCTTGCCCGTGCGCTACCTGAAGGCGTTTTGGGCTGTGTTCAAGACGGCCAAGGGGTGCGATGTGGTCTACGTCAACGAACACCTGGCGCTCTTGCACGTACTTGCGGCCAAGTTGCGCGGCGTGCCGGCGGTCATTCGCATCATGGTGGACGGCTCCTGGGAGATTGCCCACCGCAAGGGCTGGTGCGATGGCGACGACATCGTGACCTACCAGTCCAAGCCGTACGGTTGGCGTGTGAGGCTGACGCGCGCCTTGCAGCGCACCTGGTGGGGATGGTGTCGTCGCATCATTTGTTGCTCTGAGTTTTTGCGCCAGATTCTGATCCAGAGCCACGGTGTCGCGCCGGACAAAGCCCAGCGGATTTTCAACGCCTACCACGGGCCCGCGGTCGAAGAAGTCAAGGCGAGTCCAGTCCAGGCCCGTGACCAGTTGGGCTTGGACGGAGGGCGCCGCTACGTCCTGACCATCTGCCGACTGATGGGCTGGAAGCGTGTGGACGGGATCATTGAAGCCCTGCAGGGCTTGCCCGAAGACGTGGATCTGTTGGTGGCAGGTGATGGAGACATGGAAGAAGTCTGGCGCAAGTTGGCCGCCGACTTAGGCTTGGCCGAGCGCGTGAAGTTTCTGGGCAACGTGCCCCATGAGCAGATCCCCCTCTACATCCGCTCCGCTAATGTGTTCGTGCTGAACTCCGAATATGAGGGCCTCTCCCACACCCTGCTCGAAGTGCTCTATCTGGGCACGCCGATCATCGCGAGCGGAGTCTGCGGGAACCCCGAGGTCGTGGAAGACGGGGTTAACGGCCTGCTGGTTGACCCGCGGGATTCTTCTACATTGCACGACGCCCTAGCTCGGTTGCTTGCGGATCCCGAGCTTGGCGAACAACTGGTGGCCGCGGGTCTGCAGCGGCGAGGGGACTTCGACCGGGAGTCGACCTTCACCCAGGTCGAGGCCGTTCTTGAAGAGGCTTGCGCCAAGGGGTGAGGTGTATGCGCAGGCTGTACCTCATTCTGATCTCCAGTTTGGTCGCGCTCTTCGTGGCGGAGATGTCTCTTCGCCGCTGGTTTCCTGTGGGGGGAATGATCTATGCGCTCCACCCGCAACTTCTGCACACCACCCGCCCGAATTCCCGGCGCATCCAACCCATGCCCGAGAGTGCCGGCGGCGCACGCAGTCTGATCGTGATCAACTCGGCGGGCTACCGCGGACCGGAACTGGAGCAGTCGGGAAAGCCGCGGGTGGCGGTCTACGGGGATTCGCTGGTGATGGGAGAAAACGTCGCGTGGACGGATAGCTTTGTCGCCCGTTTGGGTGGTGAGTGGGGGGGGGTAGCGGAGGTGGTAAACGCAGGAGCTTCAGGGTACGGGCCCGACCAAACCTGCCTTCGAATCGAGGCAGAGTTGGAGCTTCTGCAGCCCGATCTGATCCTGCTGGTGTTGTGTGCCACCAATGACATGGGCGACCTCTTGCGCAACAAGCTCTTCCGGTTGGAGCAGGGACGGTTGGTGCGGGGTCAGCCGGTTCTGCATGAGAGCGTTCGCGCTGAGTTCGAGGAGGCCCTGGAAGCCAGCTCTCGCTTGGCTCTCCTGCGCGCCCTTGACCATGCACGGGATGATGGCATTGAGGAACAGGCAGCCATTCCCGGCGCGGCTTCCGGACTGATTCCCGAGTACCTTGAGCAGGCGGCCTGGGAGTTTCGTGAGGGGGTTCAGGAGGGGGGTGAGACCGTGTTCAGCCTACTGAAGGACGTGTATGACGCGGACTTGGCCGTGCACCCGGACAGTGCGATGGCCCAGTACAAGAGAGATCTCATGGCCGCGGTCCTGTCACGACTTGCTCGGGTTTGCGCGGCTGGGGGCGTTCCGCTCGTTTGCGTGGTGGTGCCTTCGCCGGTAGACCTGGACCCAGACTTTCGAATCCGAGTAGACCGGTCTCTATTTCCAAGCTACGAGCCGCAGAGACTCACCAGCGCATGCGCAGATGCGGCGCGGGCGGCCGGCATTGAAGTGCTCGACCTGTTTGAGCTCTTCGCGACAAACAACCCCGGTCAGATGTTTGTTGGCGCCGAGGACATTCACTGGAATGAGCGCGGGATGGCTCTGGCCGCCAAGGAAGTAGGGCGCTGGGTGCGCGGCCTGGAGGCCGGCGCTCTCATTTTCCGCTAGGCTCCCTGGGGGGGGGACTGGTACGCCCGACAGGATTCGAACCTGTGACCTTTCGCTCCGGAGGCGAACGCTCTATCCAGCTGAGCTACGGGCGCAGCATTACCTGTGTCCCCTGGGGGCGCAGCATGCGGCGGAGGATCCTACCGGAGCATGGGTGGCTCGACCACCCGGGTTGAAACAGATTGGGGATTTCTGCTGCGCGAAAAGGCTTGTCCTTGGCACCTAGAAAGGGGGGGCATACGGCATTGCAGGGTCTTTCCTTGACCATTTTGGGATGTGGGCTCACATTCATATTCCCCCCCCCGGCGTCGCTTCACCAACAATTCTCGGAGTTTGTACAGCATGAGGAGTTCTCTCCCTCACCGGTTCCCATGCCGCAATCCATGGGCTCTGCTCCTGCCAGCATCGGTTCTGTCCATTGCGGGCTGGGCCGTTGGTACGAGTTGGGAACCCACCCCCCTCAAGGCGCTTACTTGGAACGGGACGGATACGGACCAAGACGGGCTTCCTGACAGCCAAGAGGTTGTGTTGGGAACGGACCCTCTCAGCGCCGACACCGATCACGATGGATATGGAGACGGCGAAGAGCTTGCTCTCCAAACGAATCCGCTGAGCTTTGCGGACGTTCCCGGGGGATTGACCCTGTCCATCGGAATGGTTGCCCGCGGGGAAGACTCGAAGGTCAAGGTGTTCACGATCATCCTCGATCCTGACGGGAGCATGGCCAACAACACCATCCGCTTCGGTGTTCTCATCGACGGTGAGCTCATACCTCTCGACTTCACCACACAGCGAGGGAACCACACCGGGCACTCCTCTGGCGTAAAGGGCGGGGCGCTGTTCCTGATGGAATTTGAGGTGCCTAAGCGCATGTTCAAGCGCCACCGGGAGGTGACCTACTTTGCCGCAGTCGGGACGCCGGGCTCCAGCTCCTACGCGTCGGCTCACAAGGTGGATCTGTTCAAGCGCAATGGCATGGTCATCATGCGCAACATTTTGTCCGACCCCCAATCCGCGATTGACCCCAACGCCTCACAGACGCCGGGAACGACCATTCACCAACCCATCCCTCCCGAAGGAGATGGCGGAGTGCCTATCGACTGGGAACCCGGCCAGGTCTGCTACCAGGAGACCGTGGTTGTGGGGGCTAGCGGTGCCGTTGTCTCACACGAGGTCATTTCCGCCGACTGTGTCGATGGCTGGGACACCTACTGCGCGTCGGACTGCGCGGGGACGGTAGGAAGCTCCTACCAGACAATTGATACAGGGGCCTTACTTGGCGGCTGAGAGCGATTGAGCCCCTAGGCAATCATGCCCCCGAGCCCCCCCCCCCACGGTTTCTGCTGGACTGCAAATGGTCCACGCTTCGACCCACCGCGGAGAGGTCTCAAAAGGGGAGAAATCGATGCTCACGGCCCCGCCAATCATCACATTCGCGGAACCCCGAGGTTCTGCCTGTCGTCCTAGGCAAAGTCTGCGAGTTCCCAATGCGAGTTGACCCCGATCGAACCCTTGTAATGGCCTGCCAAGAAAGCCCCGACCGGGGTTTTGATGGGGCATTTCGAGACCTGTACGAGCAGTACAAGGACCGGGTCTACAACGTCTGTTACCGCACAACCGGGAACGCCGCCGACGCCCTCGACGCATCACAAGAGACCTTCGGCATCCTCTTTCGTAAGGTCTCTGCGTTCCGCTTCGAGTCCAAGTTTTCGAGTTGGGTGTACCGAATCGCGGTGAATGCCTCCATCGATCTCAAGCGCCGTTCGGCTGCCCGACCGGCAGCCTCGCTGGATCGCCTGCGTTCTCCGTCCGAGGATGGCGCACCCATCGATTTCAAGGACGAAGGGGTTGAGGGCCCCGAGGCCGCGGCAGCTCGGCACGAGTTGCAGGCTGAGATCCAAGAGGCCATCACCCGACTGAGTCCGAAGATGCGCGCCATCACGGTGCTGCGCTATAACGAGAGCCTCTCGTATGAGGAAATTGCCGAGTGTCTCGGCACTTCCCTCGGCACCGTCAAGTCACGCCTCTCAAGGGCTCACGCCGCCCTCGACCGGGAGCTTACTCCCGTCCTGGATCGGCACCACCTTCGCTGATTCCCAACCTGTCCTCCGCCATGAACCGTCAGTCCATCAGGGATGCCATGATCGAGAGCCTTTCCGGCGTGACTACCCGTCACGCATCGGAAAGTGCCGATGTTGATCATGGCACGGACCGACTGGAGCTCTTGCCGCAGGCAGTGAGGGAACACCTCATCGAGAATGAAGCGTTGCACCAGGAATGGCGGCAACTCCTCCGCCAAGCACGCGCGATTCGCACCCTCAGCCGCGTGCCGGTGCCCTCGGATCTGGACGGCAGGGTGGTGGCCTCCCTACAAGCGGGCTATCGCCAGGGACGCGTTGCGGAACAGGTCCAAACCCTGCCCGCTGAGCGCGCTCCCCGCGAGCTCGACCTGCTGGTGCGCCGTCTGGCGAACCAGCCATTTACGGAAGCTTCCGACGATCGGGGCGACCTGAAGGCTCCCACAACCCTGGACCGCCTTGTTGCCGTGCGTGTGAATGCGGAGAGATCGGCCAGGAGGCCGAACGGATTGCCTCGCGCGAGCCGGCTCATGGTTGCGGCGGCCCTACTTGTGGCTACCAGCTTGGGCCTCGTGCGTCTGCTGGGTGAACGAGACGCGACCAACGGCACCGAGGGGCTGGAAGTGGCCTCATTCTCATTCCGCATGATTCGAATTGAAGATCCTGCGCTTGCCGACCCAGACCTCTTGAATCTCCTGGGCGGCATGTCCGGCGGGATGCTGGATGGAAGGGAGGGCTCGCGATGAGCATCATGCAGCGCATGTGTAGGCTCGGGGCGGTCGAGACCAGGATTCAGAGGCCCCCAAACGGGGTCCGAGGTAGAGGTGTGATGCTCGCAGCTTTATTGGCGCTCGCCGCATGCGGGGGAGGGGTTCCCGCGGGCGGCTCTGGTACGGAAGGGCCTCCGGTTTATGGAGCAACGGGCCCCCCGGACTATTTTGCCATGGGTGCTACTGCCCCCTTCACGACCGCCTACCGCGGGCTGCGGAAGGTGGAGCTTTACTACGATGCGCAAGCCCCGATCGTGTATCGGGAGGATGTGGGGTCCGACGGGCAGGGCAAGTTCTGCGTGGAGACCGTGGACGTGCTTATCAGCTCAAACCCCAACACGTCCCTGTTCCTGCTGTTGCAGACCCAGCGCCAGGCGCAGATCTACAGGCACCGGGACTTCCGCATTCGAGACCTTGGCCTGTTCCTTGCCAATTACGACTATGTCGTTGCCCCCACACCCACGACGGTGGCTGGCGTAACCTGCGATCGGATCCAGGTGCAGGCCCGCGTGGCGGCTCAGTCGCGCTTTGAGGTGGATATTGATCCCACGACCGGCTTGGTCATGGCCTGGGAAGAGCACGATCTGGCTACCGGCAACTTAGAAGCTCGAATTACCTTTGAGACCTACGCGCCCAATGGAGATCTGAGCGACATGGTCCTCATCGACCGTGTGTTCCAGACCAGCACGTACGGGGTTGATTCGGGTAACTTCCGCGCCGCTCTGGGCTTTCTTCCCCTTATTCCGCAGCTCCAACCCGGAATTGGGTATCAGCTTGTTCCTCAGGCCGAGGTGCTTGTGGTCAACGGCGAAAAATGGGCCAAGCTCTATCTGACCGATGGAATGGGCACCTGCATATTCATGGATTCCATGTTGGCCAACTCCGGGGGCGCGTCGGCCGGCCCCTCCGAGAGAAAGGACGAGGTTGCGGTCATGCAGGTCGGGTCTTGGTCGTCCCTACGGGGAACGGTAAGGGGCCATTCGGTGATCATGGCCGGGCGCGTGAGCGAGCTGGACCTCGCCACGGTGCTTGATTCGTCCCTCCGCTAAGAGCGGATTCGGGCCTCGAATCGGGATTCCACGTCCCGCGCTGCTGGCAAAGGGACATGGGGGCATTTCAGGAAAGTTCCTCCCATGTCCGCTGAAGATGGAAGGCACCCCGCACGGGGCCCGGAAGGGGGGTAGGTTGAGGTGTACGAACCTGTTTCACTCCCTGCTCAAGCCCCTCTCAATCCGTCCCTCCCAAGCACAATGCACGGCCAACCAGAACGACCTTTCCGCGAGAGCGATCTGAAAGACCCGGCCTACAGGCTCCGGCTTCTCCGCAAACTGAATTGCCTGTTTGCCGTTCTGGAAGTCGCCAACGCGCGAGTCAAGCGGGCCTTGGCGCAGCCCGATTCGGACCTTGAAAGCCTGAGCCGGATCAAGACGAACCTGGGGAGCACCATGGACGTGTGCCGCCGGGCAAAGGGCGCTCTCGAGCGCCAAGAGGCTCTGCCCGAGGGCCTGCCGGAGAATCTGGCGGCGATTGCCCGTGGACGAAGTCAGCGCCTGCCCGAGGGAGCTCGGGTCGAGATGCGTAGCCGAGCCGAGTTTGAGTGCTTCTCAGCCATGGGCCCCATTCTCCGTGATGAACTCGAGGCGTGTGACATGGACCGACTGATTCAGCGGCTGCAGCCCTAAGGGCGGCGCTCTACCAGCGCACTGCTGCAGCCATGCGGCGGGCGGCTTTCGAAGGTTCCTCGGAGGGGTAGCACTCCACCCCCACAAGCCCCCGATAACCCAGGTCGTGGGCCTGCCGGAGAACTCGGGCGTAGTTGATTTCGCCCGTGCCCGGCTCTCGTCGGCCGGGATGATCCGCGAGCTGCAGGTAGCCCACCTGGTCGAAGCCCTCTTCAAGCCGACCGCAGAGGTCGCCTTCGCTGATCTGCATGTGATAGAGGTCCCAATTGATCTTCACGTGGGTCGAATCCACCTCCCGGCAGATACGCACGGCATCGGGACTTCCGTAGAGACAGTGCCCCTTGTGATCGACACGAATGTTCATGGGCTCGAGGATCAAGGTGATGTCGTTGTCCTCGGCGATTGGCGCCACCCTCTTCAGACCCGTAATGATGTTGTCGTGCATCTGGGCTTGGCTGAGCCCTTTGACGTCGTTGCCACCAACAACCGTCGCCATTTTGCAGTCGAGGCGTTTAGCGACAGCGCAGGCCTCGCGAATTTGTCCTTCAAACTTGTCGTGATTGCTCATCTCGTTCATTCCCGGTCGGAAGCCCCAGGCGGTGAACTGAGCGATGATCATTCCAGCCGCCTTGGCGCGGGCTGCCACCGCATCAATGTCCTTGCCTTGATAGGGCCAGAATTCAACGGCAGGAAAGCCCAGGGCTGCAGCGGCGTCGATGCGATCCAGAAAGGGTGTGCCGCCCCACCACATCTCGATGTTGGCGGCGAATCGGGTCTGGGAGTTCGCGTTGAAGGGTGCCTCATCTTGGCGCTGTCCGGCGTGCACGCCGGAAGTAGAGAGCAGGCCTGCTGCGACGGCGGAGGAGCGGAAGAGCGTGCGGCGATTGAGCGTCATGGAGAACAACTTTGTGGGGGACGGGGCCTAGCTTAGCTTGGCGGCTCTGCTCTGGGTCCTACAATGGGTGGATGCTTGCTCGTTTCATATTGCCGCTAGCCCTCACGTCCGCGCTCCTTGGGTCCGCGCCAGAGAGGCCTGACGACGACCTGACGGAAATGACGGTCAGCGGCCTCGTGGGTGTGGTCCGCAACACACGTAAGGACGTTGTCGATCGTGAACCAGCGATGGAGGAGTTGTTGGGCCGTGGGTACGAAGCCGCGTTCGCTTTGGGTCGCGAACTGGAGAAGCAGTCTCAGCGGATAGTGGCCAAGTTCGAGAAGAGCCGGGACAAGTTCATTCCGGACTTTGAGAAAGCCGCGCTGCAGGGCATCTCTGTCTCTCTAGATAGAAAGGCCTGGGCACGCATCGAGGAGTTAAGGAAGACGTCACTGGGCGTGTCACGAGGTAAGGCCCTGACGGAGTCGGCGATCCGGCAAACGTGCGACCCCGCCATGAACGAGCTCGCGGGCATGCTCGGGGCGACCGTTCAAGGGGTGTTGGATAATGACGAAGATCTCACCGAGGCTCACCAGACCACCCGGTCCCTGGCTCAAGACGCTTGGATTCTGCGAGATTGGTGGGATGACGCAGTGGCGGTCCTTGCTGAAACCGAGCGGGGCGAGAAGCTCATAAAGCGATTGAGTGGCCCCGACGCCCTCGAGGGTTCCCTAGACGGCCTCGAGCTTCAGTTGACGCAGGCGATCGAGCGCGCAACGCCGATGTCCGATGCCAGCCGTGCGACCTTCAAATCCAATGAACAAACGCGCTTGGAGCTCACACCGGAAGAGTACCTGGGTAATCGTCGCCTGAACCTCATCCGCGTGCGCCTTGGTCTGCGTGCCTTGCGCACGGACATCAAGCTCACACGGGCCTGTCGTGGTCATTCGAAAGACATGGCCGTGCACGGGTTCTTCTCCCACACCTCGCCCGTGCCCGGGAAGGAGACCCCCTGGAAACGCGCGGCTCTGGAAGGAGGGAGCGCGGGTGCGGAGAACATCGCTGCCGGACAGAGAAGCGGGCACGGAGCGATCTCGGCTTGGTGGTACAGCCCCGGGCACCACCGGAACATGCTTGCCAACCACGGCTCACAGGGGTTGGGCCGCTACCAGAGCCACTGGACCCAACTGTTCGGCGGCTGAATGCCAGAGCCTTGGATCAGGATGCGCCCGATCGGGCAGCCTCAAGCGCCGCCTCCACCAACTCATCCGGGGACACCCCAGAGGCCTCCCCTTCGAAGCCCAGGATCAATCGGTGCCTCAGGGCTGGAGCGGCGACGGCCTTGATGTCGTCCTCTGTGACGTGCAGCCGGCCTCTCAAGAAGGCGCGCGCCTTGCTCCCCAACAAGATCGCCTGCCCGCCACGGGGGCTGGCGCCGTAGCGCACTAGGGAGCGCACGGAATCGGGAGCCCGGGAGTCGCTCGGGTGGGTCGCGAGAACGGTTGCGGAGACCAGCCGGGTGAGCTCCTTGCTGACCGGGATCTCCCGTACTAGGCGCCGGACCTCACAGACGTCTTCACGCGCGAGAGCGGCTTTCTGCACGGAGTGTTCATTGCCCGTCGTCAACTCCAGGATGCGCGCAAGGGTCTCGCGGTCAGGCATCTCGAGAGTGAGTTTGAACAGGAACCGATCGAGCTGGGCTTCAGGTAGGGGGTAGGTGCCCTCCATTTCAATCGGGTTCTGCGTCGCAATGACCATGAACGGCTCTTCAAGGGCTCGCGTTTCACCAAAGACGGTCACCTGCTTCTCTTGCATCGCTTCAAGCAGGGCAGACTGGGTGCGCGGCGTCGCGCGGTTGATCTCATCCGCCAGGAGAACCTGGGTGAACACGGGGCCCGGTTCGAAACTGAAGTGGCGTGAGCCCCCCTCTTCCATCTCCAGGATCCGTGAGCCCAAAATGTCAGGAGGCATCAGGTCTGGCGTGAACTGCACGCGCCGGAAATTCAGGTCTAGGCTGGAGGCCAGACCATGCACGAGGGACGTCTTCCCGAGCCCCGGTGCGCCTTCCAGCAGGGTGTGACCGCTAGCCATGAGGCACAGCAGAAGGTGTTCACAAACCTCACCCTGTCCAAGGTGCTGGGTCTCTAGGTCCTGGCGGAGGGCGGTGATGGCGCCTCGCAGTGAATCGACCTGCTGGGCAGCGGCTTCCAAATCGGTCATGGGCAAGGGACGGGCATAGGGGAGGGTCGCAGACTGCGAGCATTCTAGTGTGCCAAAGGCCGAGGGCGGGCCTGCTGTTGTGGGTCGTGCTACAACTCAGGTCGTGAAGAGCGCTTTTCCCATTCTAGCCCCCGTGGCGGCCCTGTTTCTCGGGTGTGCTGCATCCTTGCCCGGGCCTGGCCCGATGCGGCGTGCGGACGTTGCCGAAGCCCAGGGCCGCCTAATCGAAGCGGCCACTTCGTGGCAGGAGGCTCTGGAGGCTTCCGGCGGTAGGTCGACACGGGCAGCCCGCGGATTGGCGAGAGTGTTGTCCGCACAGGGCGACGCTGACGGTGCGCTGCGCATCCTGGTTTCGGCCTTGCCTCCCGCCGGGGTGGAGGACGTCTTGGACGCGCAGTTTCTAGAAGATCTCGCAGCGCATTACTCCCGTATCGGAGCGAAAGACCAGGCGCTCTCAGCTCTTGAGGTCGCGGTCGTTCGGGGGCCGGACCGTCCGAGCGCGCCCATTCTCCTAGCGGAGCTCCTGGTTGAAATGGGTCAGTCCGAGCGTGCCATTGAGCCCCTGCTTCGCTCGGTTGAGATGCGACCCGGTCACAGGCCGACTCACATGGCCCTAGCCGGGGTCCTGGGCAGGCGTGGGAATTGGCTGCCTGCGCTTGAGGAGTACCAGGTCGCCGCCAGCCTCGCGCCTCTCGGGGTGGCCGAAAGCCTGCGCGCCACCCGCTCCGTGCTGGCTCTGTCCCAAGGCGAACAGCGTGTTCGCTGGGCCCTGCGGGTTACAGCATGGCTTGAGGTGCACGGGCCGCCTGCCTCTCAGCGCGGCGCCCAACTCAGGGCCCTTGGCGAACTCTATCTCGCAAGCGGTAAGGCCTTGGAGGCCTGTACTCTTCTGGAAAGGGTCGCGGGAACGGACCCCGGCGACGTCCCCACCATTCTGGCGCTGACGCGCGCCTATCTCCAAAGCGACCAGTGTCAGCGGGCTCTGGCCACTGCTACTCATGCGGGAAGCCTGGAGTTGACCGAACCGGACCGTGCAGTGCTTGAAGAGCTTCAAGCTGAAATCGAAGAGGCTGCCGAACGGATTGAAGCCGCCGCGCGCGAGGGCTCGGGTGACGACAAGCGTGGGCCATAGGCCCTCCGCCCATCACTTGTCGGCGAGCACCTCGGCCATGACCTTGTCGAGCTTTTCGCTCAACTCTTCAGCAAATTCCCCGCCGAAGTCCATTTCCAGCACGTCGATCTCTTCAAAGGTGTAGCGGCCCGTGGACCGACTAAACGGGATCCCGTACTCCCATTTGTTGCCGTCCGAGGCGTGGATGGTGATGCAGATCTGATCATCCCCGTCGACGGGTTCGACGGTATAGCTGACAACTTCGTATTCGGACATGGGACTAGGATACTCGATGGGTTTGGAGCTCGGATACTCTCATTCGGGAGCTTGGTCGTGGTCGGAAGCTTCTTCGCTGTCGGCGATACGGTCAACGGCCCGCTCTTCCACCATGCGCAAGCGCTGCCGCTTGCGAGCGTCTAGGTGATCTTGGTCTCCGACCTCACCGGCATTGCGGCGACCCAGGCGGGTCAGGCCCGGGGCCAACCCGTAGACCATGATGCGATCGCCCTCGCTCAAGCGGGTGGTGGGGGAAGGGGTTCCAATGATGACTCCACTCTTGCGCTCCACGTTCAATATCAAGATACCTTCGTCTCCCAAGGCCATCTCGTTCAGGTGCTTGTCGAGCAGCCAGCTCCCACTCGCGAGCGGCAATGTGGCAACCGTGTAACCCTTATCCAGGTGCAGCATCTCCTCGAAGTCCATCACCTTCAGGTGTGCCATGCGCTCTAGGCCGCGGGTGATGACTCCGTCCAGCAACCGTTCAAGGGGGCGGATACGCGCGCAGGCCCACAGCAGCAGGACCCCGCTCAAGAGTAGCGCGGTTTTGAGCCCGGGGTCGATGCCCCCCGACTCCCGCGCCGCGAAGGTCACAACAAGAGTACCCAGCGTTGAGGTAACCGCGCCGAAGCCGAGCAACATTAGGATGCGTAGGATCCGTCGGCGCACCGGGTGACCAACTACCTTCTCCGCCTCCGAAGTCGTAAAGCCCACACCCATGAAGGCCGACTGGGCTTGGAAGCCCGCAATCTCGCGGGAGAGCCCGGTCTTTTGGAGCGCAATCGTGCCCACCCTGACGAGCAACATCGAGAGGGTGATGAGCAGTAGAAGGGTGGCTAGTTCAGGCATGGGGACTCGTGGAGTGAGGCATGAGTATCCCCATTTGGCGTCCCGGATTCACGCCACAACCGAAACGGACGCTTAGGGGGAGGGCGATTCAACGCGGCAGACTGTCATGCCGGCCTCAATCCGGCCTCCGCTCAGAACACTGCAAATGAAACCGCTGCGACCTTGGAGCAGATTCGGGAGACGTTCATCCAGGGATTTCAAGGTATCGCAGGGCGAGCGTACATCGTGCACCTCGAGCCGGACTTCGGGCCCGAGCGCGATGTGATCCCCTGGTCGGATGGATCGAAAGTCGAGTCCCTCAGTAAGCACGTTCTCTCCAAAGCTCCCGGGCTGCGTGCAGGGGACCCCCGCGCGAACTAGGCGCGCCTGGTCCTCAGCGGAGAAAAGGCACACGGCGCGATCGCGGCCACCATGGCGTGGAGAACGATGGCCGTCGCCCACCAGGCCGTCTTCCGTGACCTCCGCCTCGGGGACGACGGCCTTGGGGATGCCGCCGGGGCCGAGACAGACAGCCAGGAGAATGCCAGCAGAGGAATCAGTCATGGCGCTCATGAGCCTCGCGCGCAACGGCCAGAGCGGAGAGGATTCCACGGTCCGCCAATCCAGAGGGGACCAGAGAGACGCGTGAGTAAGACGCGGCTAGGGCCTCTCCTCGAAGCACCTCCAGGGCGGGCGGGATGAATAGGTCCGGGAACGAAGTGCCAATGGTGCCCAGTACGATCACGTCAGGGTTCAAGAGGTCCACAAGCAGGGCACACAACTCTCCGAGCTTTCTTGCACAACAGTCCACGCTAGCCACGGCCACCGGATCACCTTCGGCGGCGGCTTGGCACAGGGTCTCGGGCGTGATCACTGCCCCCTCCAAGCACGAAGGCTCTCCCTGCCGGGCTTGACGCAGAAGTTCTGCTTCGGCCACCTGCACCATGCCCGGTCCCGAGAGATAGCCCTCCACGCTCCCCGGCTTGCCGAACCCTACGGGCCCCTCCGCGCTTAGTCGAAGATGACCGACTTCCCCGGCAAAGCCTGCGGGACCTTCGAACAACCGGCCCCCCAACCAGAAACCCGCGCCCATGCCTGTGCTCATGGTTAGGAAGACCGCAGTGTCGGCCCCTTGGGCCGCACCCCACAGATGCTCGGCAAGAACACCAGCGTTGGCATCGTTCATCGCGGCGAGTGTCTCGCCGTACGCGGAGTTCAAATGATCAACAAGGTCGAATCCCTGCCAGGCGAGCAGGTTGGGTACATCCAAGAAGCGCCCTTCTGGTTGCAAGAATGGGCCGGGACAAGCGACTCCGAGGCACGCAGACGGGCCGCAACCGGCCTCTTCTGTCAGTTCAGCCAGCACGCCCAGCGCCCGATCGAGGGTCTCGCCCGGGGGGGCTGCGGGATCCGTTGGAAAGCGCCGCTGCGCGAGGATCTTGCCCTCTGACGTGCCCACCGCACACCCGATCTTCGTGCCGCCGATGTCCAGGGCGGCCAAGATCACAGGGGTGCCTTTCGTGACGCTCATCTTTCCAGGCACAGGCAATAGAGCGGACCTTCGCTGCAGCCCCGCTCGTCGGGCATGCTCTTCGCGGCTCGCAAGAGTTGCGCCGGCATCCGCAGCCTGAGGGCTGGACCCTCGCAACAATCCTTGGGGTCAGGGGGGTGAATAACCAGGATCTCCATGGGGCCGACAGGGCGAACATCAGCCTACCAATCTGTCTACCGAGCTAGCACCCTCGCGGAGGCAAGAGTCAATAACAAAGGGTGCTCCGGCGCTCGGTGCGGATTCCTCGGCACGCAGGGTCTTGCACGGCATGGATGCGTTGAATCGGGACTTGGGTTTGCCGGGAGAGGCCCAGGTGCGCCCCACCGCGCAGTGCCAGCTGTTGGGGGGGGGATGCTACACTCGTGAGGGCCATGCTCCTCCGTCGCTTGCTCCTATCCGCAGTCAGCCTCGCAGTCGCTTTGTTGGCGGTCGAGTTCTGGTTTGGCTTCCGTGTGTCGGGCACCGGCGACAGTAGAGAATCGCTTTCTACGTTCGAGCCGTCCTCTGAACAGCAGCAGCGCTGGGAGAAACGCCTGAAGAGATTGCGTCGCATAGAGTCGGGCGTGGCCACCCAGAAGTCGGTCCCCATGATCCAGTTCTCGGAGCGTTACGGATGGGCTCTTGCACCGAACGCTCAGGGGGTCCTCAACGGGGATCAGATCAGCCTGAACACACTCGCGGCGCGGCGCTCGAGTGAGGTCGCCGCACAGCCACCGCCCGGGGCCCTGCGAGTGGCCTGTTATGGCGAGTCCTTCACCTTCGGCTCTGAGGTCGACAACGGTGAGGATTGGCCGGCTCAACTAGAAGACGCGGCTGCAGGCGCCCTCGAAGTGCTCAACCTGGGTGTCATCGGCTGGGGTACGGATCAGGCGCTTCTGCGTTTCCGCGACGGTCACGCGCAGCTGGGTTCGGACGTCGTTCTGATGGGTCTCATGTCCGAGAACATCCAGCGCAACGTGAACCGATTGGTGTCTGTCAGGGCGCCCAAAGAGTTCGTCCCACTGGTCAAACCGCGGTTCTTATTGGACAGCGGCGAGCTGCGCCTGCTCCCACAGCCCTACGCGTCCGAAATCGAGCTCTACGAGGCTGCGGTCAACGGGAATCTGGGCTACGACCTCGCTTCCCACGAATGGCTGGCGGAGTCCAACGAGGGGTCGGGGTGGTCGAATGTGGCGGATGCGGTGCGCGCCCAACGAGAGCGTGAGCAGCGAGCGCGATGGTGGCTTCAGTGGAACGAGCCCGACGGCGAGCCTTTTCGGGTGACGGTTGCTCTGCTCGAAGCGTTTCACCGGGAGGCGCTCGAGGCAGGTGCCCGAATGGCGGGTGTCGTTGTGTTCTGTTCCATCCTCGACATTTCGGATCCCGACCGCGAGCTGACCGCTCTGCACGCGGCCCTAGACCAGCGCGGCATTCCGTACGTCGATCTCTATGACGTCATCCGTGCCCGGCATCTGCGAGGAGATGGTAGCTACGGAAAAACGCATCTGACGGCGGGAGCCAACCGCGAGGTAGCGAGCACGGTGTTCGAGTGGCTGAAGCTGGAGCTCGATCTGTAGTCCCCGTGCCCGGTGAATCGGGGCATGCAACCCCAAGGCACGCGATCAGCCCACAGCCGGCACCTTCGGCCAATTAGCCAAAGACCGCTGGGGCGCCTTTCGCGCAGCTTATTCCTCCAGGAACAGGTAGTAGAGTTGACCTTCGCTGCGGGTGGCGCCGGCACGCTGCTCGGCTTGGGGCCCGATGCCGAGGTAGATGTCCGCACGTCCGGCGGTACGGATCGCTCCCCCAGTATCCTGATCCAACATGAGCTGGCGGAAGGGCGCTTGGCCGCGGCGGCCAGCCGCAGAGGGAAGGGGAAGTGTTGCGTCCACGTATACCAGGGCCCCTCGCGGGAAGAGGGTCTTGTCGGTGGCCAGGGTGCGCTGGGGACTGACCTCTACATTCAGCGAGCCGCGAGGGTTCCCGTCGATCTGGGTGAAGAACACGTAGCGGTCGTTGCGGTTCAAGTACTCGCTCACCAGATCCGGGTTCATCCTGGCCCAAGTCCTAATCCCGGTCAGGGAGACCTGGTCTTTTCGCATGAGACCATCGAGGACGAGCTCATTACCTAGCGACGTATAGTCCCGTCCGTTCGTACCTGCATACCCGAGCCGGTAGTTGCTGCCATCATCGAGTTCCACGACGGCCGAACCATTGACGTGTGCGATGTAGGCGTCGATCGGGTCGTTGAGCCAGACCACCTCCAGCCCCTTTTTGGCCAAGTGAAAGCCCGCCTCGATTTCGCGCCGTGTGGGGTAGGGCTGGTAGCCCCCCTCAATAATCTGCCCCAAGATAGCGCCCTCTTTCGTCTTGGCAAGATCCCCGGGGAGTCCATAGAGAGGGAAGGCGTACTCCGCTTGCGCCGTAAGTGAGCCATTCAGAATGGGCGTGCAGTAGGCGGTGAATAGGACCCCGCCTCCTTGCCCATCCCAGCCAGCACTCTTAAAGACTCGAAACTCCTCGCTAACGGCGGTGCCGAATTCCACGGGACCAGCGGTCTCTTGTAACAGTTCCTTGAAACGCTCGAGACTTCGAAGCGCACGGCCATGACCGATACCCGCTTGGGGAAAGAACTGTTTGGCTGAAGCAAGGCGAGTCCAACCGATGGACTTGTCGAGGGCGGGCAAGATCACGGCCCGTTCGTGCCAGGCTTCCGTCAGGCCTGGGGGCAGAGCTCCCATGGGCATGGGCAAGAGAGCCTGGGCTCATGGGGTTTGGTCGTGGCGCAGGCAGAAAGGGAGAGCAGGGCAAGCAGGGCTATGGAGTGGCGCATGGGGTTCCTGGGAAAACGTCTGAAGCCAGCCTAGCTTCCGTGGGGAAGCGAAGAAAGGAAGACGCTTTCATCCCCCGGGCCCGCTTGGGGCCGTGCCGGGCTCCAGCCTCAGAGGGCCCAGGGCGTGCGCTCAGGCCCGTGGGGAAGCACGGCGGTGATGCGCCAGTCCTGCTCGGTTCGGATCAACACGTACGTGACGGCGTACTGTCCAGGATCCATGGTATTGCCGCGCGTATCTTCACGCTCGAAGATGACGGTTGCCAGCGCCGAGGATGGACTCAGCATATGGACCTGTCGATCGGTGACGGTGGTGTGCGAGTAGCCGCGAGCCCGCAACCAAACTAGTTGGTCCTCGAAGATCGCGCCCAGTTCGCTCAGGCTGCTGGCCGTACGCGCCCAGCCCTCGTCAATCCAGACGGGGGCCTGGTAGTAGTACTGAGCGGCTTCGGTCACCCGATCGCTCTCTACGTAACTGGCGTGGGCATCGAGCAGCAGCGAGACCTGCTCGCGATCGGCCTCAACGTTCCAACGAGTAACGGTCTCGGTTGCGGCGCAAGCCATGCAGCTAAGCAGGCCAAGGAGGATTGCGGGGGAGGACTTCATGGGGCTGGCGTAAAGGGGGGCGGTTGGACTTCATCGTCTTCACACCCATTCCAACTCCACGGCAATCGCCTCTCTGGGCCCCAGGGAGCATCGGGTGGGCGAAAATGCCCCTGGAGAGTCTCAGAGTGAGACCGTTACTGCCGCCCGCCCCCCCTAGCGCTTCAGGGTTACGGCCGTTCCATAGGCCAGGAGTTCCGCGGCCCCGGCCATCACTTGCGAGGTGGTGAAGCGGAGGTTGATGATGGCGTCAGCTCCCAGGCCTTCAGCCTCCGCCACCATGCGCTTGACACTCTCATTGCGGCACTCGGTGAGCATTTCTGTGTACTCCTTGATCTCACCACCCACGATGGTGCGCAGGCCCGCGAGGAGGTCCTTGCCCAGGTGCTTGGCACGCACGGTGTTGCCACGGACAAGGCCTTTGAGTTCAGCAATCTCGTAGCCGGGCACGCATTCGGTGTTGACGATTATCATGAGAGGCTCTCAGGAAGGGGGTTGGGGGGGGTCATCTCGGAGGAGGTCCTGATCCGCTTCACGCTCTTCCATGCGCTCCCAGATGAGGGAGGCGAAGAGAAGGATGAGCCCCGCCGCTGCAGCGCCAAGCCCCAATTGGATGGCGATGGGCAGGGTTCGAAAGGCGGGCCAGACCTGACGCAGGGGTTTGATCAACCAACTCAGGGTGGCGATGACGCCAGCAAAGATCAGTAGGTAGCCGGTGATTCGAATGAGGCGGACCATGGTCTGTGCTCCCTATGTGCGGGCGTCCTGCCTATTCTCCAGAACCAGGGACGCCAACACGAGGAGAAGGCCAGACAATGCAAGGCCCCCGCCCAACTCTAAGGCTTCGGGCAGGTCGAGGAAGGCCAAAACGACCCGCGCTATCTCGTAGGCAGCCACGGCGGCAGCCAGCAGAAAACCACCCCGCCAGAGCATGAGGCCCACAAGGTGAATGGGTTTCATCCCGTCAGGCTAGCGCGTCAACCGCAAAGAAGCACGGACCAAGGCCGCGCAGCCGGAGGTAGGATCGCCCTATGAGCAATTTGGACATCGACTGGTCCGCGGCCTGGGATTTGGATCCAGACGTGCGCTTTTTGAATCACGGCTCGTTTGGAGCCTGCCCGCGGGTTGTCATGGAGGAACAGGTGCGTCTGCGTGCCGAACTCGAACGGGAGCCGGTGTTGTTCATGGCGCGGCGCTTGGAGGGCTATCTGGATGAGGCACGCGAGGCCTTGGCGAACTTTGTAGGGGCCGATTCCAGCGATTTGGTATTCGTTCCGAACGCGAGCACCGGGGTCAATGCCGTACTGCGTTCGCTTGCCTTCGAAGCTGGCGACGAGCTCTTGGTGACGAACCACGGCTACAACGCTTGCAGCAACGCGGCTCGGTTCGTCTGCGAGCGGGCGGGGGCTGCGGTCACCGTGGCGGACATCCCCTTCCCCCTGCAATCGGAGCAGCAGGTATTGGACGCCGTCCTGGCCAAGGTCACCCCAAGGACACGGCTGCTGCTTATCGACCACATCACCAGCCCGACCGGCCTGGTGCTACCCATCGCTCGAATAGTCCGGGAATTGCGTGAGCGGGGTGTCGAGACCCTGGTGGATGGAGCTCACGCACCGGGAATGCTCGAGCTTAATATCGAAGCAATCGGTGCTGCCTACTACACAGGCAATTGTCACAAGTGGCTCTGCACCCCCAAGGGGTCCGCGTTGCTGCACGTGCGCAAGGACTTGCAGGAATCTGTGCGTCCGACCGTGATCAGTCACGGAGCCAATTCCCCTCGCGCAGGCCGCAGTCGTTTTCAGGTGGAGTTTGATTGGGTCGGAACCGACGATCCAACCGCTTTCTTGGTGATCCCCACCGCAATTGAGTTCTTCAATAGTCTGGTAGATGGGGGATGGCCCACCATTTGGGATCGCCACAAATGCCAGGCACTTGCGGCAAGAGAGTTGCTTTGCGACGCACTAGACGTTCCCGCGCCCTCACCCCCGGAGATGATCGGCGCCCTGGCCAGCGTTCCATTGCCCCCCGGGGACCAGGGCGCTCCGTCTGGGGCATGGGACGTCGATCCTTCTCAGCGTGTTCTTTTTGAGATGCATGCCATCGAAGTTCCGATCATGTCGTGGCCTGCGCCTCCTGGACGGCTGCTGCGCGTCTCAGCGCAGCTCTACAACACCATGCAGCCCTACCGCGACCTGGCCCAACTCCTGCCCCTCGAGTGAGTCAGGCTGGGGCTATCGGAAACGGGCAAACCGGAGTGCAATAGAATCGCGCCGAATCCGTCCGGCGACCTCCATGGTTCGCCTCCTCCTAGCCTTCTGCTTGCCCCTCGCCTTTGCAACGGCGCCAGCTCTCGGGCAAATCGGCAGCGCCTATTGCTTTGGCGTTGGGTGCCCCTGCGGGAACGACGACTCGTCGGCGGGGTGTGGGAATTTTGGGAAAGACGGTGACCTCGGTACGGGTGCGCTCCTTTCGGCGTCAGGATCAGGGGATTTGTTTGCAGACGACCTGGTTCTGACCGTAAGCGGCGTGGAGCGCGGCAAGTTTGGGTTGCTGTTCATGGGCAGTGCGCAGGTAGGAACGCCGAAGGGCGACGGCCTCCTGTGCATCGGGCCAGGGGCTTCCGGCCTTTGGCGCTTTCCGGTTCAGAAGTCCGACCCAGCAGGACAACTCTCCTTGGTCAAACCCATCACACTCAGTCAGGGATTTGGGGCGGGGGGGCAGATCCTCGCGGGTACAACTTGGGGTTTTCAGGCCTGGTATCGCGATCCACTGGGCCCCTGCGGCACTGGCGCCAACTTCTCCAACGCCCTGGACGTTTCTTTCGAGGCCCCTGGCACAAGTGGCCCAACTCTCGCCCAACTCGCTGGAAACAAACTCCCGACCTACCCTTTCTTTGAGTACATCACGAGCATGAACGAGGGCGCCCGGGTGCGCGCGGCCCTGGACTCGACCCGCTTCCCCTGGTTGGTGGGCCTCACGGGAGACCTGTACGTTGTCGCTGCAAAAGGCAAGTCCCGTTGGGACGTGGACCCACAACTAATCGATGTGCGCGGCGCCCCCACCTCCGTGTCCATCCAGCCTGGGGGGACAAAGACCAATACCTTCCTCTTGGCCAAGGGCACGCTGAGTGGAACGCACGGGCTCGAACTCGGAGTGGGCTATGACGTTGTATTCGATGTGGACGCCGATGGGCTCTTGGGCCCCGGCGACGTGATCGATGGGTATTCGGCGGAGGCGGGTTTCTACGTGGTGCGCGACACAGCCATTCTTGGTCCCGAGCCAGTGACCGCTCTGCTCTACAACGGAGGCACGTGGCTGAAACAGAACATCTTCTATCCCACGAACATAGCCAGCCTTGGACCGCGGCCTCTGATTGTGGTTAGCCACGGCAATGGACATGACTATCGCTGGTACGACCACATTGGCGAGCACATGGCCTCCTACGGTTATGTCGTCATGAGTCACTCGAACAACACCCAACCCGGGATCGAGACGGCTTCGCTCACGACCATAGATAACACCAACCACTTTCTCGGAAACCTGGGGGTGATTGCATCTGGGGTGCTCAATGGGCTCGTGGATGGAACGCAAATAGTCTGGCTGGGACACAGCCGGGGTGGGGAGGGGATTGTGCGCGCCTATGACCGGCTCATCGACGGCGAGAACGTGCCCACGAATTTCACGTGGCAGGACATCCGCCTCGTGTCCAGCATCGCACCGACAACCTTCTTGGAGAAGAACAAGGTTCTTCCCCATGAGGTGCCCTACCACCTGTGGATCGGGAGCGCCGATGCGGATGTAGCGGGGGCTCCGGGAAGTGGGCAAGAGCCCTACACGATCCTCGAGCGTGCCGAAGGTGACAAAATGTCCATCACGATCCAGGGGGCCGGGCATGGTGTCTTCCACAACGGCGGGGGCAACTGGTGGGCGAATGGCCCTTGCCTGAATGGCCCCGGGAAGGTGCACCCGATCGTAAAGGGCTATTTTCTGCCGCTCGTGGATCACGTTGTGGGTGGAGGACCCGCTGGGCGGGATTTCCTCTGGCGCCACTACGAGGCGTTCCAGCCGATCAGCGCACCGCCCAATGGCAATGGCTGCATCGTCGTCAATCTCGAATTGCATGAGAAGGACGGCCCTGCGGTGTTCGTAATCGACGACTTTCAAATCAACGAAGGACTGGGCCTTTCAAGTTCCGGACAGAGCGTCACATTCAACGTGATCGATGCAAGCGAGGGACGCATGGACGACAAGGACGGCTCTCTCGACTGGGACGGATCGGACCCTTTCAATGGAATGACCCGCAACGTTCGCACCGCGGACAAACAAAATGGGATGGTCTTTTCTTTCAACGGAGTACCGAGCTTCATCGAGTGGGCTGTGGACCCCGCGCAGTCGAACCTGGCGGACGACACCTACCTCTCCTTCCGCGCTTGTCAGGGAACTAGGCACCCGCTTACAGTGGCTACCCTGCAGGACGTGATCTTTGAGGTGAGCCTTCGCGACACCCAGGGAGTAACAAGCACGATCGTTATCGACTCATTCGGTGGAGGCATCGCCGAACCCTACCAGCGCACGGGGCTTGGTCCGGGTGCGGGTTGGGGTAACGAGTTCGAGACCATTCGTATTCGGTTGACGGATTTTTTGGCTGATGGAACAGGGCTCAATCTGGCTCGCATTGAAGCCGTGCGCTTCGATTTGGGTCCGGGGCATGGTTCAAATGAGGGGCGCTTGGGACTGGATGATCTGGAGGTGATCCGATGAGGCGCTGGGGAAACGTCGCTATCTTGGGCACGTGCGTGATGGTCGGTGCCGTGGCCGTGGGCGGCTTCAGGGGTCCCGAGGATCCCACCCAAGCCCCGTCCGCGGTGGCTCCAGGTCAAGGCGAGAGGGGCGTATGGGACCTTCTCGTGGCTGTTCCCTTCCGCGTCGACGAGCCCTTCACTCACTGGTGGCGGGCCGAGCGGCCAGAGGTTCGAGCTGGACACCTCCTAGTCCTGGCCGTGGATCCCATCGTGGTTCGCCCGCGCCAGTCCGCCGAGCCAATACTCTTCGTGGGGGATGAAACGGCGGAGCGCGTCAATGCCGGCTTCGAGGACGGTGCGTTGATCGTGATCGTGCCGGCACTTGCAGGAACAGATGGCTGGCCGATGACGGAATTGGCGGGCCAACCCATGTGGTTCGGCGAGCCCGGTCTACCCGAACAGGTCGACGCGGCGGCCATTCGTGAGGCGCGCCGCTTGGTGCCCGACCTGATTGGATTCAGTGAAGCGCGTGTCAATCAAGCTTTGACCGCTGGCGGGAATGGCCTGCGGTGCCAGGATCAAGCCCAGCTCTACCTGTACGCTGCCGATTGGATCGAGCGTTTCGCCCCAGCCGATCGCCACATCATCGAACGCCTCAGGCTGACCCGTTAGGGGTGCGCGAGGCGCCCTAGCCGAACATCGCGATCCTTCGCGAACCGGCAGATACCTTCCCAGAGGGAGTCGGGGTCCAAATGCGCTTCGGCGATAACCTCATCTAGGGAGCCTCCGGTGCGCCAGCGATTATCCCAGTCCGATGTCATGGCGTACTCTTCGGCAACCTTGGAAGAGAGCCAGTAGTGCATGCCTATGCGTGCACCGTTGGATACGACCGTCGAGTCAATCCACTCGGTCTTGTGCAAGACGGTGTTGCGGTACTCCCTGGGCTGCATCTTGAAGAGCTCGTAGGAAATGGCAGCAACCAGCTTCACGTTCGGCCCATCGCCTGCATCGAGTCGGGGCAGCAGGCTGACGATCGACGCCATGGGGCTGGTACCCTCAACAATGATGGCACCCTCTTTGGGACGCGCCGGATCGTAGTTGCGAATCACGTAGGCACCCTTGGCCGCATCCATGTACGACGGCATACCCAGCCGAGCGCGATCAGGGGATTCGATACCCGGGCGCGTAAGGTGAAGAGCGATCAGTGGCCGGTCGGACTGCAGCGCGGCTGCCAGACAGGGGGCGACCTCGTTGGCCTCCCAAGGGTGCAGATTGATGATGTGTCCCTCAGGGAACATCTGGGTAACCATGGGAGCGAACACGCCGAAGTGGGTGCGAGAATCCTCGGCGGTCTCAGGTCCTGAGTGCCCCGCGATCCAAATTACCTTGCCGGTCTTTAGATCGCAGTCCTGGGCGAGCTGGCTGAACAGGCGCATCATTCCGTACTTCAGATAGGAGAAGCTCCCGTAGGTGGAGCATGTGCCCCAATAGCCCAAGAATTCTTTCTCGGGGTCCGGGTGCATGTTGACCGTGGCCGCACCGCACATCAGGCCAGCATTGGTGAACTCGGTGATCTGCTGGGGGAGGAGTGACCCTGTCGGATTGGAGTTGCGCTCGTACCAGCCGAACCCCGTTCGGTCGCCAAAGTCCTTGGCGAACCCGGAGATCGAAGTGGAGTCGGCCAGGTCCGCAGAGCAGGCGAGCACCAGGGGTCGCCCCATCTGCTCCTTGGCCAAGGCATTGACCCAGGAACCAAACTTGGCGAGTCCATCCTTGTTGGCGCACTTGGTGCCCGGCTCAACGAAGAGCTCCGCGGGGAGCTTGTCCTGATCCAGCCAGGAGAGGTCGGCAGCCAGGTTGCGCGCAGGGTCGACGTGAATCGACTCCTGCAGTTCTGGCTCGTCGAGCGACTCTCCCAGGCCCACAAGTGTGTCCGCCAGATACTCAACCAGCCCCTCTTGCTTGCGGAGCACGCTGAAGACGGTGTCAAACCATCCACGCGTCTGCTCGCGGCAGGCGTCTTCTCCGGGGTCGGTCGTGTTTCCGAATCCGTCAAACTCAACGTTGTACTTGCCTTGGAAGTCAGCGCGGCACTTCCAGAACCCCTCTGAGTTGCGCGCATGGCTCTTGCCGTGGGATGGCGCGTCGTACATGTAGTAGCCCCGGCCTTTGCGGGTCTTGAACCAAACACAACCTGGGCGACCATCCGTTTCGTCGGTGTGCACGATGTCCAGGAGCGCGCGGGTGAGTTGACCGTAGTCAGTGCCGTCCTCGACGCCAGTGACGCGCCAACCGTAGCCCTCGAACCACTCTTGGGGGCCTCCGTGGGCGACGTCAGTGTTCGGGAACGGGTCAATCCCAAAGTCGTTCCAGTCCAGCAGGTAGATCAGGTTGTCCAGGCCCAACCCGTAAGCTGAGTTCTTGACCTCGTGATGACAACCAGCGGTATGGCCACCCTCGCCCTCCATGGCAAAGACCTTGGCCTTAGATCCTGCGTGCTTGAGGGCCATGGCTTCGCCTAGGGCGGCGGGTGCACCGTGTCCGGAGGGCCCGGTGTTGTACTTAAAGAACAGGGTCTTGCCCTCCATCTCTGCATGCCCGGGCAGTTGGCCGCCATGGCGCAGGTATAGCAAGTCCTCGAAGGTGAGCATGCGCTCATCACTCTTGGGCACAAGGTAGCGGTCATCGCCTGTGCGCTTATGCATGATGCGCAGGGCCTCGTTGTAGACCGCCAGCATCGCGTAGGTACCCGGATTGCAGTGGCCGGCCACAAGGACATAGCGGTCACCGCATCCATGTTCAGGCCGCCGGACGTCCCAGCGCATGCCGGCGCCCAAGGTTGCAGCAACCATCATGGGCACCTTGGAGCGCGATCCGCCTGGGTGCCCGCTCTGGCGCAGGTTCAACATCAGATCGATGCACTGGTCCGTGAGGTCACCGATGGTCTCCCAGTGATGGAAGTTCTTGGCGAGATCGTCGTATGAGGGCTTTTGTTGCGTCACGAGGGTGGGCATGGCTATTGGTTGAGACCTGAACGGGTGATTCCTAGCCGAGCATTATAGCGACCGAGCTTGGGGGTGCACGGCCCTGGGGCTAATCCCGGGCGGAGTACAGGTAGACCTCCCGCCCGAAGCCGAAGTTAGCGTGTCTGCTAAGCGCAAACTGCTCCTCTAGGCGGCGGATGAGGCCGTGCTCCCTGGGCAGGCGCGAAGCCAGCACGAAGACCCGGGGGGCAGCGTCCAGTCGGTCAGGCCACCGCAGGTGGGTGCCGTTCATCTCCTCCCTCTGGGGCGGGTCTGCACTCAGGCGGCTCGCGTAGTAGTCCCAGGGCATTGCTATGGGAAAGATGGGCGGCTGCCACTCCACGCAGATGATCAGGTCACCAGCTTGATACTCGTCCAGGATCACGCTCACCGCCCCGGGATAGTCTTCCGTTCCGGGGCCCCGAAGATTCAGTGTGCTAAGTACCAACGCTCCTGCGAAGACCGTTGCGGACGCCAGGCGGGCGGGCAACCCAAGTTCGCCGCTCCGTGCGATCAAGAGGGCTAGGGCTGGTAGTGAAGGCAGGATGTAGTGCCAGGTGAAGCCAGCGCGGGGGACTAGGGTGGCCAGAGTGAAGGCCGCGAGGGGGGCTCCGAAGGCTGCAGTCGCGAGGAGAATTCCGACTCCTCGCCGCGAGCGCTCACGCATCAACGACCATGCCCCGAAAACCCCTAGCCCTAGGCCCAGTCCCGCGAGGGCTATGAACACCAACCGCAGCCCTTCCCCGCCGACTCGGATGTTGAGGAACAAGAGGTGGACCATGGCCTCCGCCAGTCCCTGCCAGCCAAGGTCATCGCCGCCGGGCGCGAGGCCATGGCCGATCTGCTGCGTGAGGCCCCACAGGCACCATGGCAAGCATAGAGCAACACCGATGGCCAGTGCGGGCATAAGGGCTCGCACCCGCGCCCGCCCTCGAACTTCTCCCAACATCAGGCCCAGGGCCATCACCACCAAGAGCCCCCCGTATAGGAAGAAGTAATAGTGGGCATGCACACCCAGCACGATCCATCCAGCAAGGCACCAGTGCCGTCCTTCTTGCTCCATCGCGTTGAGTAGGGCCCGCAGCAGTCCGGTGACGCTGAGGGCGAGCAGCGCGTACATGCGCACCTGAGTGGAGAAGTCCAGGTGCAGACTGGAGGCGGCCACCAATCCCACAGCCAGCGCCGCGCCTATGCCGATCCACCGGCGGGCTACGCTCGCTACGAGCACAATTTCCAAGCACCCACAGCAGATAGCGGGCAGGCGTAGAGCCAGCGGGCTGTCTCCGAAGAGCGCTCGCGATGCGCGAACGAGTAGGACGGCAAGCGGCGGGTGGTTGTCGTCCCGCAAGCTCTCCAAGAGCGCTCCGACGCTATCGCGACTGGCGTGGAACAGGGTGTGGAACTCGTCGAGCACCAAGCCCTTGTGCTGGGCGAAGAACACACGGGCGACGAGAGCTGCGAGGACGATACCCCCAGTCCAACTGACTCCGCGCCATGCTCGAGAATTCATGCTCGGACCCTACTGCCCCTGGCGCGGCGAGCCCAAATTGGTTCTCGAGTTCCTCGAGAAACAGGCGCCGAAATCAGGGCATGAAAGCCGCCACCGCCAGCAAGGCCCACACGGCCAACGCAGAGCCGAACTTGGCCAACATGCCCACTAGGTGACCCGCAGCGGCTCCACCGCCGACGCGCAATGCGGCCCGGGCTTCCGCCCCCCCCTCGTGCTCGAGGATGGCTGATCCGGTGAAGGCACCAGCTGCTCCGCCAATGAGCGTTCCAACGACGGGGATCGGAATCATGATCGTCCCAACGACACCTCCCAGCAAGCCGCCGATCAAGGCCCCCCACGCCCCGCGCTTGCTAGCTCCGGCCTGCTTGGCGCCCTTGGCTGAGGCCAGGATCTCCAGGCCTTCACCGACGATGGCGATCAACACGGCTGCTCCCAGAACCAAGGGGTGAAAGAGGGCACGGTCCGGCGTGAGCCAATCCGCAACCCCGGCAGTCACGATCATGAGCCAGACACCGGGCAGACCGAGTAGAAGCAGAGCCGCCCAACAGGTGTTGAGAAGCAAGACGAGTAAGGGAACGAGTACCAGAGAGACCATGTCTGAGAGTAGCCCCTACCGAGTGGTTGGAACAATGAGGGACTACTCATCCATTGGGAAACGCCGCACCGAGATTTCGGCGGGGGGCCGAGATTCTCAGAGCCTGCAAGTGAGCGAACTAGAGGAAGTCAACAGCCAACCCATTGGACGTGTTGGACGTCACACCGGGGTTGTTGTCCCGGAACCAGAATTGGAAATTCCACTGGCTGCCCGGAGCGATGACGGTCCCTTGGGGCAGGGCTGTCAGGTCCGGCGAGAAGGAAATGGACCCCGCCGCCCCGCTGTTCAGTACGTTCGTGGAGAAACGCAGGATCGAGCCCCCCAGGCAGAGGTTGCCCTGGCTGCCGCCGAACAGGCCCACAAAGCCCTGGGTGTTACTCATGAGCATGTAGCCGAACTTGGACAGAGGCAGCGAATCCACCTGCAGAGTGAGGGCGTTGTCCGCTACCACGGCGCTTCCACTTGCAGCAAGCAGGGCGACCGAGCCACTGGAGTTGGAATTGGAGTCGCAGTAGCTCGTACCGATACCCGGGCATGTGACCACCAGATACGAACCGGGGTTGCCCTGGTCCGCTCCGGCCGAAACCACCGAGCCCCAGGCGTCGCCCGCAATGGAGAGGGTCCAGGCAGTGAGGTCATCGGCGCCGAGGGCGCCGTCACACACGTTGGCGCTCGCATTCTTGGCGCGAACGGTACCCGGGAAGTCTTGGTCCCCATAGGTCAACCGCTCGACGAGGGCACCGCTCGCGTTGTAGACGTTGATCTGGTCGTTGCGCCCAAAGGGGCACACGATATTGCCCCCAAGGATTCCGCTGGAGGACATGCCCCACGCGGCGGCGAAGGTCGTCGCCAGCCCATCGGTGATAACGACGGATTGGCCGTTGGCCAAGACGCCCGCAGGGGACAGATCAAACGTCCCAGGCGTGTTGCTCTGGTCGTCCAGGCTCCAACCGGTCAGGTCGATGCTAGCCCCGGAGACGTTGGTCAACTCAACGAACTCACCGTTCGTTCCCGAGTACATGAACTCGGTGACTTTGACACCGCCCGCACCGTATTGGTACGAGAACTGCAAGGGTGCCATCTCACTCGACTCGGGCTCAAAGATCATGGCACCAGGGCCGCTGGCTGAGCGCGCACTCACGTAGTAATCAACGGTTTCACCCGCAATGCCCGCGACAGGAATGTCTACTCCCCAAGTGCCGTCTCCGGCTGCGCCATCTCCGTGCGCCCCGTCGTCGAACATGGCTTCAGATGCATAGCGCCCAGCGCTTGAGCGCCAGTAGAGAGTCACGCTGGCCACCGCAGCTCCCGACCCGTCAACGATTGCGGTCAGGGAGACGGCCGCGCCCGGTAGAGGGTTTGAATCGGTCAAGTTCAGCGAGCTAATGACAGGAACGATCTGGTTGAGAACGTTGTGTCCCAGCAGATAGGCACGCCGCTGATCGACAAACTCCTGCAGGCCGATTAGCGATCCACCACCGGGTCCGCCACCACCCAGATTTACCGTCTGGGTGAAGTTGTCGAAGAACATCTGGTAGGAATAGAGCTTCTTGGTGTCGGCCTGCACCTCTGCATCAAGCATTGTCCGATAGCCGAGAAGCACGGGCCCCAACAAGGCCCAGTCGAATTCCTTGAGCATCGTGCGCAGGTGGGCGAGGTAGCGCTGCTGCAGCTCGGGCACCTGCCAGAGGCGGTTCATGACAGGCTTGCTCGAGTCGTTCTTGTTGTACAGCGGCCCCTGATTCCAGATGCGGAATCCCTCGTTGCCATCGTGCTGATGCAGGTGCAAGCGGCCGTGTTCGGGATCGTAGTAGACGTTGAAGTCGGCACCCTTGTTGATATAGCTGTCGTCGTCGGTAAAGAGGTTCTCACAGGCTAGGGTCCACATGGCCGCATCCACTGCGAAGACGTCATCGATGTTCTCCCAGGTGGCCAGGGGTTCATTGCTGATGGCGTTGCTGGCGTCGATTAGAACCTGCCATGGGTTCGCCATCCCCCCGTCATCGTGCAATTGATAGGCGGGCTGGTAGTCCGCCGGATCGGAGCCCAGGTAGCGCAAGGCGGGGCCGCCGGGTTTGTTGGGGCACTTGATGCGCACACCGTCTTCGTCATCGAAGAACTGGCGCAACATACCCTTGTTGTATTTTTCAAGATTGGCGTACACACCCCAATTCTGGCCGTTGCAAATCAACTTGATATGGCTTCCTCGCCCGTTGGGTATGAAGCGGCTAATGAAATTGAAGTACGCCACCTCACGGCAGAAGGTGGGGTCGGTAAACCCGTTGTTGAAGTTGAGCGTGTAGGCGCCGTACACGCTCTCGTTGGGGTCGGTGTAGTCGACCAGAACGGCAAAGGAGACCTTCTGGGAATTCTGGGGGAGTTTCTTGTAGGAGGTGTTGCCTCTGATGCGAACACCTACACCCGAATGCACGACTCCGTCGACGGTCATATCAGCCAGGATGTAAATCCCGGTGTCGTAGTTCTGCTTGAGTTCGTTCCACCAGTCCGCATCGGCAAAGTCGAGCTGGACGGTTCGCAGAATGGTGTCGTCGTAGAAGTCCTGTGCGCGGAGCGCCGGAGCCGTGAAGAGCAGGGGGAGCAAGAGACTGAGGGCGCGCATATCTGGTTCCGTGCGAGAGAGAGGGGGTGCGGAGACGGGGACAGACCTATTCTAGTTCACCCCCGGGAATTCTTGGCCCTCCACCTTCCGGGGCCTGGATGGTGTGTTGGCAGTGGTATGGGTGAGGTTGCCGATGCAGCGAACCGGGCAGTCACTACTTGAAGCGTGCGCACCAGGGCGAACCCTGATCCGGCTCATACCAGCGGTCGCCGGGGTCGGCACCAACGTTCTCGACGTACCCCAGGGCCTTGAGTTCGGCGGTCACGTCTGGGGACGTGGCGCGGCCGCTCGTCAAGGACCCTGTGCTGGCATCTAGCCAGGCAATCAAGTCGGCTCGCATGGAGCGGGCGCGGTCAAACTCCGCCTCTACCCGATCTTGCTGGCAGCTGGGGTCGGTGTTCAGGTCGAAGAGCTCAACCTGATGTCGTACGCGTGTGGGCGAATCGTGGTCGTGCAGATGCAGGAAGAGCAGCCACCCCTCCTTCTCAACCGCAGCTGTATGGGCTCCGCTGGAGATGGCATAGCGCGCGGGCGCGGGATCCTGAGGCGCCTCCACCCAGTGCAAGAGGCTGTTCCCGGGGAACGATGAGGCGCTCAAGCCTGAGAGATCCAGGAGCGTTCGGCCCAGGTCCTGATGGGTCACGGCCGTAGGGACACGCAGTCCCATTGGTGAACCCGGCCAGCGCAGGATCAACGGAACGGCCAGGGTGTCCGGGTAGATCCCCTGGTGCATGAAATAGAGTCCGTGGTTCCCTAGGACCTCACCGTGATCGGAGGTAAAGGCCAGGGTGGAGCGGCGCACCCGCGGGTGGTCCATCAGCGCGGCGAGTTGACGGTCGAGGTGCGTGACCTCGGATGTGTAGAGGCTGCGAATGTAGTTGAGATCCGCAACCTTGGGAGCCCACGGGATCTGGACCCCTGCGGGCAGTGAGAAACTCTGGGAGTCAAACGGGTCGAGAGTCGGGTCGTAGTAGTGACGGCGGAGATCCTCGGGGGGGTCATAGGGAGCGTGTGCATCGAACACGTGCAGCCAGATAAAGACGGGTATTCCCTCCTCGGTCTGTAGCCAACGATCAAAGCGCTCGATGGAGATAGACGCAGCGGCCTCGCTCTCCTTTGTCGGTCCACGCATGCGATCAAACCCCTGACCGAGCCCGCTCAGACCATGCCTCAGGTGTTGGGCGCTGAATAGGGCCATGGTGAACCAGCCTTCCTCCGCATACGCCTCAGCCAGTGATCGTGCGCGGGCCATGAGTCCCATGGAGTTGCTGACAAGTCCTGTGTCGCGCACCGACAAGCCCGTCAGGATGGAGGCGTGCGAAGGCAGCGTTATGTTTGTGCCCGCGAAGCAATCTTCAAACAGAACGCCGTCTCGTGCCAGTTGATCCAGCACGGGAGTCTCAACCCGGCTCCCCTCCTCGGCCAGCCCAAGATGATCGCGGCGGTGGGTGTCCGATGTGATCAGAATCACGGTGGGGGCGTCATCGCGAGGTTGCACCAGTCGGGGCGAGGCGAGGGCGCAGGAGAGGACGGCCGGCGCCTCGCTGAAGGAGAAGGCAAACTCCAAAGTGTCTCCCGCGTATGCCTCAAGGGGCACCTCGACGTCCTTCCATGTGCGTCCGGCCTTCTTGCGCCCGGGCATCAAGAGGACCTGCTCATGGACGCTCTCGCCTGCGCGTGACAGGGTCAGGGTCAGGGTGGGTCGGTCGAGGTTGGCGCCCACTCCAAGTCGCGTGCCGGTTTCTCTTCGCCCATAGCCAAAGCGCAAGCTGGCACCGACAGGGACTTCAGCTGAGGCGCGCCATCGAGATTGCGGGGCGAGGACCAGGGCGTTGCGCCATTCCTCGCCCACGAGAACGGGGTTGGCGGAAGCCGGGTCTCCCTCTGTACTGACCATCTCCAAGCGCGTCATCCCTGTGGGCCGTAACGGGAGTTGGAGGCTTGCGGGCCCCTCGTCGCCTCTGTCCGCGCAGGCCGACAGGGCCCAAAGCGCGACGCAGCTCCCCAGCCAAATCCGCTCTCTCAGGGAGATCATTCCTGCCAAAAGCGGGATAGACCCCGCATAGCTTCCAGCGCGGCCTGCTCTTCGCCTTGTTGGCTGTAGGAGCCCATCAACTTTGATAGTGCCTCCTGCTCCAATGGGTTGCTCATGACGACTCCACGCATGGCTTGCTCAACGGCTTCGCGTAGGTAGCGCCAGTGTCTCCAGCTGATCGAGATTTCCCCAGCGGCAGCTAGGGCATTGATCGCCAAGCCCGCGCGGACCTGCGGATCAACCTCGCGCCGCATGGCATCCACCAGCTTGTCGAGAACCGCCCGCGAGCGAAGCTTCCACAACCCCTTAGCCGTGGCCAACCGTATACCCGGATCGGGATCTCCGAGGCGCTTGATCCAGGCGTGCTCGCTGGCTGGGTTCAGGGTGCGCTGCATTCGTCGGTGAACCTCCTCCACGGGATCACCACTATTCAGTTCGGCCAACCACTCGCCATATTCCATCGACCCCGCCTCGCGATAGAAATCAAACACCACCGCCCAACCCAGAAAATGCACGAGCACGTTGTCACGCACACTCACATGATCCGTGGATCGGATGGCGATCAGGCGTTCGATTTCGTCCCGACCCAGATTCTCCTCGCGCAATTCGCGTAAGGGCCAGCAAGCCAGACCGTCGGCAACCCAGCGGCCCTCGTACATTGCGCCGTCACCCAGAATCGAAGCCACCCCCTCTTCAAACCAGAGGGGCAGATTTGGGTCCTCCTCGGCGAGGCGCGCGTGGACGAGTTCGTGGACGGCGGTGCCAGCGTCGGGCGCCCCGATGAAGACCCCTGACTTGGAGAACGCTCCGCCCCTGGCGTGGTAGGCCTGGATCCGAGCGGGACCGATGCCGGGTACCTCGTGCACGCCCCCATCCTCGGTGGCCTGCACGTGCTCCCTACCGTACTCGGTGATGCGCACGGATCCATCCCAGGCATGCACGTCGACGGACCGCTTGAACTCACCCAACTCAGCTTGGACGGCATCAAGTGCCGGGTTGAAAGCTGCCTCGAAAGCGGCCGCCTCGATGGCGGCGCCAGGCATTTCGTAGAGTGTCCAGCCGTTGAATTCCTGAGCTCGCCGCCAGCCCCCACAGGCACCCAGCATGATCACGGCTAGGGCCACAGTCGCAGCCCGTAGTGAGGGCGCAGCAGGGGCCAGGGCGCATCGCGATGATCTGGAGGGTGGGGCCACGAGTGGGTTCCATCCTACGCGATCTATGGCCAGCGCCGCGAATCTCGTTATCCTGATCGTGCCTCAGTAGACCCAGAATTCCCCCTAGCCCCATTAGCATGGCCTCATTCAAGACGGAATTGGACCCAGACAGCAGCATCGTTCTCGTAGTCATTACAGAGGACGATGGCAGCGATCACGACTACCAGTTCGACTTCGATCCGAAGACCGGGCGCTGGGAGTTTGCCGAACGCGATCTCTTGGAGCGCGACTTCGGCGAAGAGTGGGTGGATGAAATGGAAAAATCCGTGCAAGCCCTGATCGATGGGGCAGTGAGTCAGGGGTGAGTGTCGGCAGAGAACCGCAGGGCCGAGTCTTTGTCATCGTGCTCGACTCCCTTGGGGTTGGGGCGCTTCCTGATGCGGAGCGCTTTGGAGATGGCGGTGCTCACACCCTGGACCACATCGTTGAAGCCACCGGAGGACTTGAGGTTCCGCACCTGATAGCGGCTGGCCTCGGCCACGTTCCCGGAGTGACGGCCGTCCCCCAAGTGGATCGTCCGAGCGCGGGCTTCGGGCGCATGGCTGAGGTTTCTCCGGGTAAGGACACTCCTACCGGGCACTGGGAGATGATGAACTGCCCGCTGCAGACCGAGTTCCCCGTCTACCCAGAGGGCTTCCCGGCAAAATTCCTTGAGGAGTGGATTTCTCGCGTTGGGCTGCAAGGCTATCTGGAGAACGCTGCAGCATCGGGGACGGAGGTCATCGAGCGCCGGGGTCCGGAGCACCTGCGCACGGGCTTCCCGATCGTGTACACCAGCGCCGACAGCGTCTTTCAAGTGGCCGCCCACGCAGAGTCCTTCGGCCTTGAGCGCCTTTATTCGATCTGCGCAGTGGCTCGCGAGATGCTCGACCCCATGAGGGTGGGTCGCGTGATCGCCCGGCCTTTTGTGGGCGTCGAGGGATCGTTCACGCGCACCTACGATCGGCGCGACTATTCGATGCTTCCCCCAGGCGACACGAGCTTGGATCGTCTGATGCGAGCCGGGGTGCCCGTCACCGGTGTGGGCAAGATTCACGACATCTTCAGCGGCAGAGGCATCAGCACCGACATCCATACTGCCGGAAACGCTGATGGCATGCGGCGGACCCTGGAGTTGGCGAGCGGCGCTGGCGAAGGGCTCGTCTTCACCAACCTCGTGGATTTCGATTCTCACTACGGCCACCGCCGCGACCCTGTGGGATACCGCGCGGCCCTAGAGGAGTTCGACTCCTCTCTCGGTGAGTTGCTCGGCCACCTGCGCGAGGACGATCTGGTATTCCTGACGGCAGATCACGGCACCGATCCAACCCATCCGGGGGTGGATCACACCCGGGAGTACGTTCCCATTCTTGCTTTGGGGCCGCGCGTGCGTGCAGGGGCGGAGCTGGGCACGCGAACGAGCTTCTGCGACCTCGGGGCGAGCGTTGAGGAGGCCTTCGGCTTGACGCCTGCGCCTCCGGGATGCTCATTCCTGTCCGAACTGGCCGCACCATGAGCATCCTCGAGGCCATCCGCGCGAAGGCGGCGGGGGGTGAGCTCAGTGCCGAGCAGAGCCGGGGCTTCATCGACGCCTATCTGGGCGGCGAACTGGGCGACGAGCAGGCCACGGAGCTGCTGGCCGCGATCTTTGAGCATGGCATGGTGACGGGTGAACTCGTGGCTTGGACGGAGGCCATGCTGAACTCGGGCGAGCTTCTGTCCTGGCCGGGCCTGGAGGGGCCGATTCTCGATAAGCACTCCACGGGCGGCGTCGGTGACAAAGCTTCCTTGCCTCTCGCTCCAGCCTTGGCGGCATGCGGGGCCAAGGTGCCCATGATCTCCGGCCGCGGCTTGGGCCATACGGGCGGAACCCTGGACAAGCTCGAAGCGATCCCCGGGTTGAGCACCTCCCTGAGCGTGTCGCGTTTGCGGGAGATCATGGACCAGGTGGGCGTTGTGATCGCCGCCCAGACCGAGACCCTGGTGCCCGCCGATCGACGCCTCTATGCCTTGCGGGATGCCACAGGTTACGTCGCATCCATACCGCTCATCGCGAGTTCGATCCTCTCCAAGAAGTTGGCGGAGGGTCTCGACGCTCTTGTGTTGGACGTCAAGTTCGGGACCGGAGCCACGATGGTGGACCCGGCCGATGGAGAAGAACTGGCGCGTACCATGCTGGCCTTGGCTGGGGGGTGCGGGCTATCAACCACAGTCTTCCAAACAACCATGGATCAGCCCTTGGGGTGCGCCGTGGGGCACACGCTCGAAGTGGATGAGGCCTTGGAGTGCATGCGCGGCGAGGGTCCCGATGATCTGCGCGAGCTGGTGGTGACGCTGGGTGGCGCGCTCTTGAGTGCCGGCGGTTTGTGTGATGACGAAGTGGCGGGCCAGGCCGCCATCGGGGAGGCGCTCGATGACGGACGAGCCCGGGAGCGATTCGCGGCCATGATCGAAGCCCAGGGTGGCGAGGGTGGAGTGACCGAGAACCCCGGACTTCTGCCCCGAACGGGAAACACAAGCGTGTGGTGCTCTCCGGCAAGTGGCGTCCTGGACCTTGCAGATTGCAGGGAGTTGGGTCTGGTGGTAGCCGACCTGGGGGGCGCCCGCGGCGCGGAAACGAGAGAAATAGACCCCGCAGTGGGTCTGAGGTGGCTCTGCCGCCTGGGGGATGAGGTGCAGGCCGGTGATGCCCTGGCGGAGATTTTTTATCGCGATGGATCGGGGCTTGCCACTGCTGAGGCGCGCCTGGGCCGTGTGGTGCGATTCGACACGGGTCGCACGCCGGGCCCTCTGGTTCTGGGCCGTCTGGACTCTTGAGGGCTGACGCTACACTCTCTCTCCCATGATCCTGCGCGCCCTCCTAGGCCTGGCCTTCTTCTGCTTCGTCTCCTGGTTGATGTCCAGCGACCGCAAGCGCTTCCCCGTTCGGGTCGTCCTTTGCGGCCTTGGAATGCAGCTGGCGCTGGCTCTGCTGCTGCTCAAGACGGACATCGGCGTGAGAATCTTCCAGGGCATCTCCGACAAGGTGACCAAGCTGATCTCGATGCAGAGCGAGGGGGCCAAACTCGTGTTCGGCAATCTGGCGGACGCCAACTTCGAAGAGGGGGGTTGGGGCTACGCGTTCGCGTTCGCGAGCAGCGGCCTGACCGTGATCATCTTCTTCAGCGCGTTGATGGCGGTCCTCTACCACCTGGGCGTGATGCAACTCGTGATCTGGTGCCTGGCGAAGGTCATGGCCAAGTTGCTCGGCACGAGTGGCGCCGAGTCCATGGCGATGGCGGCCAATGTCTTCGTCGGGCAGACCGAAGCGCCCCTTGTAGTCAAACCCTACATCTCCAAGTTCACCTCATCGGAGCTCAACGCGATGATGACCGGAGGGTTCGCGACCATCGCCGGTTCGGTTCTTGCCGTGTACATGGGAATCCTGGGACCGGAAATGGGGCCGCACCTGCTCACGGCTTCTGTTCTCTCCGCGCCCGCCGCTTTCTTGATCGCGAAGATCATGCTGCCCGAGAGCGAGGCGCCAGCGACGGGCGGCAAGGTGGAGCTGAAAATGGAGCGCACGGCCGGCAACGTCATCGAGGCCGCGGCCAATGGAACTAGCGACGGCCTCAAGCTGTGGCTCAACGTCGTCGCCATGTTGATCGCCTTCATGGGGCTGGTGGCCCTGGTGAACTGGCCGCTGGGGTCACTGGGTGAATGGATTGGCGACCAGGGCGTCTTCAGCGGCTTTGATGGGAAGCTCTCCTTGGGCCGCATGTTCGGATGGATCATGGCCCCGGTCTCCTGGATGATGGGTGTGGAGGGCTGGCACGACTGCCAGATCTTTGGCCGCCTGCTCGGCACCAAGGTGGCCGTGAATGAGTTCATCGCCTTCAACGATCTGCAGTTGGTCATGCCGGCATCCGGTGGAGACCTGGTCTTCGAGAGCGCGCGCTCGGCCAAGATGGCCGCCTATGCCCTGTGCGGTTTCGCCAACTTCGCCTCGATCGGGATCCAGATCGGGGGCATCGCGCCGCTCGCTCCCGAGCGCAAGCCCGAGATCTCAAGGCTGGCCCTGCGCGCCATGATCGGCGGCGCGTTTGCCTCCTGGATGACCGCCACCGTCGCGGGAATGTTCCTGTGACCGCGATGACGACGGCAGCGATTGACGAGCGGCTGGCAGAAGGTCTTGCGGGCCATGGCTTGGAGGGATTCGACGTGGCCTACGTCCTCGGCTCGGGCCTGGGCGCCTTTGCGGAGGGTCTCGAAGATTCGCTAGAGGTTCCCTTCGAGGATGTTGACGGCATGCCCGGCAGCTCCGTTCCCGGCCATGCCGGACGATTTGTTCTGGGTACTCTTGGCGGGGTCCGGGTCCTGGTTCAGCAGGGTCGCGTCCATCTCTACGAAGGCCGCCATCCCGCTGAAGTCACCGCCAGTGTGCGCGCCTTCGCCCGCCTGGGATGTCGCGCCCTGCTGCTCACAAACGCGGCCGGCGGTCTGGACCCCGATTGGTCTCTGCCATGCCTGATGCGCATCACCGACCACGTGAACCTGCAGGGCTCGGCGCCACTCAAGCACAGTGAGCGCGGGCACGGCACGCCCTACCACCCAGCCATGGGGGAGGCCTTGGTGGAAGCCGCTGCCGCCGCCGACGTCGAGCTGAAATCCGGCGTGTATCTAGGGCTCTCGGGACCCGCCTACGAGACGCCTGCCGAAATCGGCTACTTTGCCCGCTGCGGGATTCAGGCGGTGGGCATGAGCACTGTCGCCGAGGCCGCCGCCGCTCATGCCGTCGGCATGCGCGTGGCGGGCCTTTCCTGTATCACCAACCCGGGGGCGGGCCTTGCTGCCGGGCCCCTGTCCCATGACGAGGTGGTTGAGGCGGGAGCCGCGATAGCCTCCATCGCGGGGCGGCTCCTGGCGGAAGCGGGCCCGCGCCTGGTGGCGGCGAGCACACCCTGACCGGGTCTGATAGGCCTCTAGTCTTCCAATTCGAACACGCCCTCGTGAAATTCGGGGTCCAGTTCGACGCTCGTGACTGTCGTAACGATCGTACCGATCAGGGGGTTGGGGAACTCAATCTCCGTGCGGAAGGGCAGCATCATTCCTGAGACGTCGCGGTAATCGCCGTACTCCACGTGCTGACCAATGCGGCCCAGCGCGCCCACGTGGGCCAAGCTGTCCTCCGCCAGGATGCCACCTTTCTCCAGATCGATGTATAGCGTCCGTGCTGGGGATGAAGTGCCACTCGTGCGGACCAGGAGGACCTTCTTGCCGCCCCCTTCAATCTGCTGAATCACCTGTGCCTCGGGGTACCAGCGCCGCCAGTCGCCGTAGCGAACAAGGGGACTGTCCAATCGCAGTAACTCGGCACGCTCACCTTGGTGGATTGTCAGTGGCGTGGCAGAAGTGAAGGTCCGAACGGTTTCTCCGTCGAAGGCATAGCGTTCGAACTGTTCCGCCGCCTCGCTGTCCACCCGTATGCGATCGGGCCACGCAAGCAGAGTGCTCATCTCGCCGGTGATGTTCTGTTTCTCGATGGTCACAGCGCCGCTCAGGCGAAGTGGACCGAGGGATTCGAGCAGGTCGATGCGGTGAAATCCGGCGACCCGGTCAGCGACCTCGTCGATGTTGGGTAGGTCGGAGGACGGTTCGAAACGAAACTCTTGGTGGTCGCCCACGTGAAAACCCGTGACCTCCCCGGTTTCGGAGCGATCGAAGGTCAGCACTTCGCTCGGATTGGGCCGCAGCTTCCAGCGGTCCTCACCGACGTAGGTGAGGGGAACGACGCCCTTTCCCATGATCTCCAGGGCCATGTCCTCGCCATCCCGGATGATGGCGCGGTACAGGTCGTTCTCGTCGTCCTCCATGTAGTAGCCGAGGTACTGCTCGAACGGTGGGGCTGCCTCGTTCGCGTCGTACGGCACTCCCAGAAGTAGCTCTCCGAGCACTTCCTCAACCTGTACGCCCGTATGGTTGCCTCGGGATTGGGTGAAATAGAACACCATCGCCTGCTGCTCGGGGAAGACCCAGGCGTGCGTCCCATCCGAGCCCGTGTGACCGAAGGCGACGACCTCCTCCTCACCGTCTTCACCCGATCCCACCCAGAGTTGCATCAGGTACCCATAAGCGGTGTGCAGCCCAGGCAGACCCGTCGGCCCCTTCATCGGGTGCGGTCCGGGAGTGAGCGCCTGACGAACGTAGCGCGCGCCGAGAAGCCGCTCTTTCACCGGGCGTCCCTTGCGGCGCCAGAAGTCCATGAATTGCCCGTAGTCCTCCAGGGTGGAGTAGAGACCCTGGGAGCCGAGGAAGAAGGGGAACAGCGGCGGTTCGTCGGGGCCCCAGAATCGAGTCCACGCGCCCCGCGAGCCGGCGTACTTGACGCACCCGCGTGAGCGCAGCGGGTGGTCTTCGGCCATGACGCAGGCGCTCCCCTGCATGCCCAGCGGCCCGAGAATGCGTGAGTTCACGAATTCCGCTGCGCTCATGCCGCTGACAACCTCTATCAGGGCAGTGAGTGTGTCGGTGCCCTGGTCGCTGTACGAGAAGGCGTTGCCCGGTTCAAAGTCGAGCTCGTACCCGGCACCGAGGTTGGCGACGGCTTGGATGCCGTCCAGATCGCGCAGATTCTTGCTGAGCAGCAAGGACATGGGCAGACCACTTGTGTGCGAGAGCAGGTGTTCGACGGTGATGTCGAGCGAGCCCTCAACGTCGAAGGAGGGCAGGTACTCTGCGACGTGATCGTCCAACTTGAGCTTCCTGTCATCGACCAGCATCAGGATGGAGGCCCCGATCAGGGGCTTGGTCATCGAGCGCACGCAGAAGACGCTGCCGATCTCCATGGCCACCTGCGCCTCGCGGTCGCGCCAACCGTAGGCCTCGTGCAGGATCGAGTGCCCGTTCTTGATGACGAGGAGCTCGGCACCGACGATCTCCTTGTCGTCGACGAAGCCCTGGACGAGGTCGCCGAGGTCTGCGAGCACATCGGGTGACACGCCCTCCGCCAGGGCGTTTGAAGCGGGGAAGGGCGCATTGGGGTTCGCGGGCTCCTGAGCGGGAGCGCCGGGTGCCAAGGCCAAGAGAAGGCCTAGGGAGTAGGGGAGAGAGAGCATTGTGAGGGGTAGTCCTGTGGGTGGGATGAATTCAAAGTGCCGGCAAGGGCCAGTACTTCATTGTTGGGATTACATTCACACCCTTTGCGGGGGTGCTGGTTAGGGAGGGACGCTAGCTGCTGGGAGTTGTAGGAATCTCGCTCGCCAAGGCGACGAGGTGCTCAAGTGCAGCCACATGGGCGTTGAAAGCCTTGCGACCCTTGCCGGTGAGCAGCGCCCACGTATGTTGGCGGCCATTCATCTTCTGCTTGCGCAGTTTCACATAGCCCGCCTCTTCAAGCTTCTTGATCTGCTTCGATAAGACGGAATCGCTCACCTGCAGCGCATCGCGCAAGACCTGAAATTCGGCCGTTTCCAACGGCGCTAGCAGCGCGCATATTTGCAACCGGTTGGGCGCGTGAATGATCGGGTTGAGTTTGGGTGTACTCATACTGTTTTCCGTTGCTGTCTCCGAGTTCGCTTTGGACTGCTGCCCCGATCTTGGGGCATAGTCAAGAGGATCGGATAGGCTAATCAGAGAATGGCCTTCCCCGTCTTGTAGTACTGCAGGACGGCAATCGCCATCAGCGCACCGCCAGCGATAGGTGCCCAC
>LWDU01000165.1_pt1:5000-48800 | contig 48800 bp, 50 predicted proteins | sample 727161 | NCBI WGS metagenome assembly LWDU01 (sample SAMN04566230, study PRJNA314399) | hydrothermal vent metagenome | isolation source: deep sea hydrothermal plume seawater | place: Mexico: Gulf of California, Guaymas Basin | collected 2004-07-11
AGGTGAATTAGATGGTGCATTAAATTATTGGAATTATACAGCAAGATTGAAAGCTTTAAATTTTAGAAAAATAATTTCAGTAGAAGACGTTTTACCTAAGCTCGGTATAGGAAAATCATTACCTTTAATTGGATACGTTTTTAGCGAAGAATGGGCAAATAAAAACAAAGAATCTATAAAAGGTTTTATCGCAGCATCTGAAGAAGCTCGTGAAATATTAAACTCTAATGATCAAGAATGGATAAGAATACAAAAAATTACAGGGGCAAAAAACCCTAGCACATTAGAAGCTCTAAAAGCAGGCTTTAGAAAAGGCATACCATCTAACAATGCATCAGAATACAAATCAGCTATTAGAAATGCTTTTAAAATATTAGCTGAAATTGGAGGTAAAGATTTAGTTGGTAACAGTAAAGAGCTTTCTGAAGGAGTGATTTGGTCAAAATAATGTTCAATAATATAATAAAAAATAAGTTTACTAATTACTTTTTCAAAAACTCTATAAATGTAAGAATTCTTTCATTTGTTTTATTAATATTAGTTTGGGAGGTTTTAGCTTTATTAGTAAAAAGTGATGTATTACCCACTCCAAAAACGGTCTTAATTATTTTCTTTAATGAAATGATCTATGGTGAGATGCTTTATCATTTAGGTATAACACTTTGGAGAGTATTATTAGCTTTTACTATTGCCATGTTAATTGGCACAGGATTAGGAATTGCTATGGGATCAAAAAAAAATCTTAATATAATGTTAGATGGATGGCATATCTTACTGCTTAACACACCAGCCTTAGTCATCATTATATTATGTTATGTTTGGTTTGGACTTAATGAAATTGCTGCAATTACTGCCGTTTCACTTAATAAAATACCTAATGTATTAGTTACTATTAGAGAAGGCACAAGAGCTATTGACAGAAAAATATTAGAAGTCGCCGATGTATTTAAGGTAAGTTATAAAAAGAAATTTATAAATTTTTTTCTTCCCCAACTATACCCATTTATTATGGCCGCTGCTAGAGGTGGAATTTCTCTTATCTGGAAGATAGTACTAGTAGTTGAGCTTCTAGGAAGAAGTAATGGAATAGGATTTAAGTTGAATGAGTTTTTCAACTTATTTGATATAGCATCTCTTTTTGCATATACATTATCTTTTGTCACAGTAATGATATTTGTAGAATATGCCATTATCAGTCCAATAGAAAGGAGGCTAAACAAATGGAGACCAACCTAAATAAAAATGTCATAAAAAAGCCTCATGATTTATTTGTAGATATTATTACCAAAAGCTATGAAGATAAAAATCAAAATACATATAATAACGCAATTAAAAATATGAAATTTGTTATTCCTCAAGGTGAATTATGTTGCTTAGTTGGCCCCTCAGGCTGCGGAAAGACTACTCTATTAAATTTACTATCTGGCCTTGATAATAAAGTAGAGGGAGTGATTAAATATCAAGATGGAACAATTCCAAATGATTGGCCAATAGGCTATATGTTCCAAGAACCTAGATTAATGCCATGGTTAACGGTGAAGCAAAATGTATCTATAGTTACCAATCAAACTTCTGAAGAAATAGCTCATAGTGAAAAACTGATTAATGAAATGGGTTTAATTAAATATATGAATGCTTTTCCTTCTCAATTATCAGGTGGCATGCAGAGAAGAGTTGCAATAGCTAGAGCTTTTGTTAATAAACCAAAAATATTATTATTGGATGAACCTTTTATTTCTCTTGATCTTACAGTAGCAAACTTACTTAGACAAATGTTAATAAAATTATGGGAGAATCAGAAAAATACTATAATTTTTGTCACTCATGATTTAAGGGAAGCAATGTATCTAAGTGATCGAATTCTTTTTCTTTCAAAAGGTCCTTCCAAGGTCATACATGACTTTAAAATAAATATGAAGAGACCAAGAAAAACAGAAGATGATCAAATGGAAAATTTAAGGATTGAACTCATCAAAAAACATCCAGAAATTTTATCTGGAAAAATATAATATAAGGAAACGAAAGAAATAATGAAAAATATAATTTTAGATATAGAATTATTATCCAAATCATATGGTCCAATTAAAGCGCTTAATGAAGTTAGTTTTTCATTATCAGAGGGAGAATATGCTTCTCTACTAGGTCCAAATGGTGCTGGCAAAACTACTTTATTTCAAATTTTAACAGGATTATTTGTTTCTGATAAAGGTAATGCTTTAATTAATAATTTTAATATGAGAAATCAGGCAATAAATGCTTTAGCTCATATAGGTGTTGTATTTCAACAAATTACCTTAGATATGGATTTAACAGTTATGGAAAATTTAAAATTCCATAGTAATCTTCATGGGATTAATGACAAAGAGTTTAATAAAAGAGTAATAGTTGAGTTAGAACAAGTTAATTTATCTGATAGAATTAATGATAAAGTCAGAGCTCTATCTGGAGGACAGAAACGTAGAGTAGAATTAGCAAGATCTTTATTACACAAACCAAAGCTACTTTTATTGGATGAACCAACCGTGGGACTAGATCCTCAAAGTAGAAGGAATTTATTAGATTATATCATTAAGTTAAAAGAAGAAAGAAAAATGGCAGTTCTTTGGGCAACACATTTAGTTGATGAAGCAGAAAAAGCTGACACAGTTATCATTCTAGATAAAGGTAAGATTATAAAAAAAGATACTCCAGAAAATATTACTAAAGAATATAATAAAGATACTCTGCATGATGCATTCGTATCTTTAACCTCTTAAAAAGGAAAGAATATTATGAGATTTATTAATTTTATTTATAAAAATATAATTAAATTAGGGTTTATAAGTGCTCTAATAATCTCTTTTAGTACTCATGCAGAAACTATTCTTATTTCCAATGAAGGTAGTGATAATATAACTGTCATTGACTTAAAAACATATGAAATTATTGCTACTATTGATAGTGGCAATAGGCCAAGAGATATGCATTACGTTGCAAACTCTAATAGCCTTTTAGTAGCGGCAAGTGAAGATGATACTATTAATATAATAGATATGAATACTTTGAAAATTATTGGAAACTTGGAAACAGGCGACGATCCTGAAATTTTTGATATAAGCCCGAATGGGCAAATAGCGGTAGTTTCTAATGAAGATGATAATGAAGCTACCGTTATAGATGTTAAAACAGGTAAAATTATAAGAGTGATAGAAGATGTAGGTATTGAACCAGAAGGTGTAAATTTTTCTCCTGACGGTAAGCTTGTATTTATTACATCTGAAGGCACTAATACAGTTATTATAATAGACCCTATAAAAGGAAAAATAATAGAAGAAATTTTAGTAGGAAATCGTCCAAGAAGAGGTGCATTCACAAAAAATGGAGAAGAGTATTGGGTTACCAATGAGCTAGGTGGAACAGTTAGTGTAATTAATACTAATAGCTTTGAAGTAATACACACAATAAAATTTGTAAAAAAAGGGATTAGAAGCACAGAAATTACCCCAGTTGATTTTGCTATGAGTAATGATGGAAACTTAGCCTATATTACTTTAGGCAGATCAAAACATGTTGCTGTAGTACAGACAGATACTTATGAAGTTCTTGACTATATTTTAGCCGGATCCAGAGTATGGGGAGCAGCTATATCTTCAGATGATAAAACTTTAATAGTTACTAATGGCAATAGTGATGATATTTCAATTATAGATACTAAAAAAAGAGCCTCTATAAAATCTATTGCAGTAGGCAGAACACCACATACCGTTAGGATAATTGAATAAATGAAATTATTTTTCTTAAGAGTAACTATTTTTTTCATTTGCCTTATCCCTATTAATATTTTAAGCGCAGAAGAAAATCCAGTTTTTAATATAGGTTATTATGATCTAGAGAAAGATATTCGCTATGATATATGGGGGGTTCATCCTGTTGATATTCGTTCTAATGCTAACCAACTTTATAAAAGACCAATTGCAGGAGCTGAATTAGGGTTAAAAGATATTAAGCCATTTCAAAGAATGTCTAAAGTTAAATTTAATCTAGTAAAAAAGAGAATAAAAAATAACGAAGATAGTGCAGAAGTAATATATAAACATATTTTAGAAAATAATATAAAATTTATTTTATTAGATTTTCCAGCTTCTGAATTATTAAAAATAACTAATAAAATAATTGAACTTAATATTACATCTATAAATGTATCTTCAAAAAATAATGAGTTAAGGTCTTCAAAATGTAATAAAAATTTATTTCATACAATTCCTAGCGAAAGAATGCTTTCTGATAGTTTAGCCCAATATTTATCAGAAAAAAAATGGAGAAAAATTTTAGTACTTACAGGTCCTCTCGAAATTGACAAGTTGAAATCAAATTCTTTTATTGAATCTGCAAAACAATTTGGTTTGAAAATTATAGACAATAGAAATTTTGTTTTAGGTAATGATCCTAGAGCTAGAGAACAAAATGATCTAGATTTTTTAACTGGCTCTGCAAAATATGACGCTGTATATATAGCAGATACTCTAAAAGAATTTAGTTATAGAGTTCCATTTGCCACTCATAATCCAGCAATAGTAATTGGATCTTCAGGACTGATACCTCGTGCCTGGCATTGGTCTTATTTAAGACATGGCGCACCACAAGTACATGGAAGATTTGAGAGAATGCATAAAAGAAGAATGACTGAAGAAGATTGGGCTGCATGGGTTGCTATGAGGGCTATAGCTGAAGCAATAGTGAGATTTAAAGATAATGAAAATTTTTCTTTTAATGACGCCTTTATTAATAAAGAGTTTAAATTAGATGGCTCTAAAGGACCTGTTTTAAATTTTAGATCATGGAATAGGCAACTAAGACAACCTATTATGCTTTCCACAGAAAACTGGGTTACTAGTATAGCGCCGTTAAGTAGTTTTGTTCATCGTGAAAATAATTTAGATACAATAGGCATGGACAATAAAACAAGTAAATGTGCAAATTAGATGGGGAGAATATTTTGCAAATAAAACATGCATCATTAGCATTACGTGGCCTTACATATAGAGAAACTGTAAAGTTTTTTCATCAAAAAGGTAGATTATTATCAGCATTTGTTAGACCAGCACTTTGGCTATTTGTATTTGCCGCTGGTGTTGGGTCTGTAACAGGAGTAGACCCTGGATTAAATCATCCCTACCCTATTCAAAATGTTAATTATTTTGAATATATTATTCCAGGCCTTATAGGAATGGTCCTACTATTTAGTGGCATGCAATCTTCTTTATCGATGGTTTATGATAGAGAAATGGGGGTCATGAGATTATTGTTAACGGCCCCCTTACCTCGCTGGTATCTACTTACCGCAAAATTATTATCTGGCACTTTTTTATCTGTTCTTCAAGCTTATGTTTTTTTAATTATTTGTCTTCCAATAATTAATCTTATGGTTAATTTTTCGACACCTATAATAGGGTGGTTATATATCCTACCTGCAACTATTTTGTTTGGAATGATGTTAGGGGCATTAGGCCTACTAATATCTGTATATATAAAACAATTAGAGAATTTTGCAGGCACTATGAATTTTGTTATTTTTCCTATGTTCTTTATATCTTCTGCATTATATCCGTTATGGAGATTAAAAGATAATGGTGCAGAATTTGTTTGGTGGATTGCTAACATTAACCCATTTACTTATGGAGTTGAACTAGTTAGATGGGCTTCACTTGGGCAAGTATATATCCCAGGTTTAATAGTTACTTTAATTTGCACAATATTATTTCTTTCTTTTGCTACTATAGGTTATGACCCTCAAAAAGGTATGAGAAAAAATGGTGGAGGTAAACCTAGCTGAATATAATATAGGGATATTAAAAATTGTTAGTTGAAGCTAGTGAATTAATCAAGTCATATAAAAATAGGACATGGCAAAATAATATTATTATTTTGGATGCATCATGGTACTTGCCTAATCAAAATAGAAATGCATTTGCTGAATATAAAAATACACACATACCGCATGCACTTTATTTTGATATTGATAAAGTTTGTGATATTGACTCAGATTTGCCACACACCGTACCAACTGAATCACAATTCAAAAATAATATGGAAGAACTAGGCATAAATAATAAAAGCCATATTATAATATATTCTCGTGATGGAATAGGAACTTCACCTAGAGCCTGGTGGTTATGTAAATTATTTGGACATCAAAATGTGTCTATTTTGAATGGAGGATTAAAGGCTTGGCTAGAAATTTATGGGCCAGATAGTAAAAATATGCCTAAGGTAACAAAGAGTATATATAAAGCTAAACAAAACAAAGATTTATTAGCTACTCATAAAGCTATAACAGATTCCTTAAATAGCAATGAGTATCAAATTGTAGATGCTAGATCCATTGGAAGATTTAAAGGTATAGAGGATGAACCAAGGCCAGGACTTAGAAAAGGACACATTCCTAATTCTATAAATATTCCATTTAATTTTTTTATTGATAAAAATGGTTACTTTTTAAAAAAAAATGAAATTATCAAGATACTTAAAAGTAATAAATTTAATTTTAATAAAACCACTATACCAACTTGCGGTTCTGGAGTTACAGCTTGCGTATTAGGATTTGCATTAGAGCTTATTGGAAAAAATAATTGGCAAGTTTATGATGGCTCTTGGAGTGAATGGGGGTCAATGGAAGAAAACTTAATAGAATTATAATTATATACCGGCTTTAGGATCTTTAAATACAGAATCATCAAAGCTATTTTCAGATTTACTTACAATGACAGATACCATGCTATCTCCGGTAATATTTACAGATGTCCTCATCATATCAAGTAATCTATCAATACCAATTATTAATGCCACTCCTTCTACGGGGAGCCCAACCTGCGTTAATACCATAGTCAGCATAATTAACCCCACTCCAGGCACGCCGGCCGTTCCAATAGAGGCAAGGGTCGCCGTAAGAATAACAGCTAAATAATCTCCTATGGATAAATCAACAGCATAAACTGTTGCTATAAAAACGGTTGCTACGCCTTGCATAATAGCTGTTCCATCCATATTTATAGTAGCCCCTAAAGGAACAGTAAAAGATGCAATTGCTTTATCAACTCCCAATCTTTTTACGACTGTATTTAAGGTAACAGGAATAGTTGCATTAGATGAAGCTGTACTAAAAGCAAAAACTACTGCTGTACGCATTTTTTTTAAAAAGAGCATAGGAGAAACTTTTCCTACAAACTTTAAAAATACTGTATAAGTTACTAAAACATGAAGCAGCAGAGCGAAAGCAACAGTTATAAAATAAGAAGCTAAAGGCACAATCATTGATAAACCTTGTGTAGAAAATGTTTTTGCAATCAAAAAGAATACTCCCAAAGGGGCAAACTTCATAATAATTGTTACCATTGACATCATAATATCATTTAAACTTTGCAAACCTTTTTTAAAGGCTTCGGCATTCTTTCCAGTTATTATAATTGCAATCCCTAAAATAATTGCAAATAAAATTATTTGCAGCATTTCTCCTTCAGCCATAGCCAGTATTGGATTTGAAGGAATTATAGAACTGATGACAGATGATAATGATGGAGCTTCTTTGGCTGCAAAAGTAACTGACTCTTTTATCTCAAAACCTTGACCTGGATTAATAATTATTGAAAGTAATAAAGCTAATGATATAGCTATTGCGGTCGTTATTAGATATATAAAAATTGCTTTTATTCCAATTCTACCCATCAAAGCTAAATCACCTAAAGAAGTAATGCCTATGGTAATTGAGCAAAATACTAGAGGAACAACTAACATTTTTAAACTATTTACAAAAAGTTTTCCAATAACATCAAAAAGTCCATTAGATAAATATTGGTTTATTATACTATGATAAATATCTATATTGTTTAATATGATACCTAAGATAGCTCCAGTGAGCATTGAAAATAACATTTTTTGGGTGAAACTTAAATTTTTATACCAAGACATAATTAAACCAATTAAAATAATAAATAAAAAATATTATAAAATAAAATAAAGAAAAAATATATGAATAATAAAAAATATAAAAAAGATACAAAAATAATTTTATCTGGAAAAAACAAAACATCTAAAAATAATTTTGTAAATAGCCCTATTTATAAAGGCTCAACTGTTTTATTTAAAACAGTTGAAGAGATGAATAGAAGTATGAAAATTAAAAATTCACAAATCTTAGCCTATGGAAGATATGGAAGCCCAAGTACATTTGAATTTGAAAGAGCAATTGCAGAAATTGATGAAGGACATTCCTCAGTTGCAACATCGTCAGGAACAGCTGCAATTGTTGCATCTTTATTAGCAGTTTTAAGGACAGGAGATCATATATTAATGACAGATAGTGCCTATGGTGTATCTAGGAATTTTGCAAAAGGCTTACTTAGTAATATGGGTATTACTACAACATTCTATAAACCAGATATAGGAAAAGAAATTATTGGATTAATTAAAAAAAATACTAGAGTTATATTTATTGAATCTCCTGGATCACTAACTTTTGAAATTCAAGATATTCCAATGCTGGTAGAGGTAGCAAAAAAGAACAACCTTATAACCATGATGGATAATACGTGGGCAACCTCTCTATTTTATAAACCATTATGTAATGGTATAGACATTTCAATTCAGTCGGCTACAAAGTATATAGTAGGTCATTCCGATGCAATGCTTGGCATAATAACTACTAATAAAAAATATACAAAATCTATCAGAGAATCAGCTCATAATATGGGGTCTTGTCCAGGGCCAGAAGATATATATCTGGGAATAAGAGGTCTAAAAACATTAAGTATAAGATTACAAAAGCACCAAGAAAATGCATTTAAAGTTATAGAATGGCTAAAAACTCGGCAAGAAGTCGATAAAATTTTGTATCCTGCACTACCCGATAACGCTGGCCACAAAATATGGAAAAGAGATTTTTTAGGGGCTACTGGCTTATTTAGCTTAACTCTTAAAGGAACTAAAAAATCTTTAATTAATAAAATGCTTAATAAATTAAAATTATTTAATATAGGATATAGTTGGGGAGGGTATGAAAGTTTAATTTTACCAATTGAACCTGAAAAATTAAGAGATACATATGAATGGAAAAATGATGGAGGAACCTTAAGAATCCATGTTGGATTGGAAGACCCAGATGACTTAATTAATGATTTAAAAGAAAATATAAATATTTTAAGAGGAATATAATGAAAACATTAATATTAATATTTGCATATTTTCTTTTATGCTTAAACCCTCTACAAGCAAAAAATATTCAATTTAAAAAAGATGTTATTACTATTAAAACTGAATCGGCACAATATGACTTTAATGTAGAAATTGCTACTTCTTCTGAGGAAAGGAGTAGAGGATTAATGCATAGAAATAACATCAAACAAAATGAGGGAATGCTCTTTATTTATCCTAAAAACCAGATCATTAAAATGTGGATGAAAAACACTTTAATTCCTCTTGATATGTTATTTATAAAAGATAATGGCAAGATTGAAAAAATTTTAAAAATGACAACCCCAAAAGATTTGACACCTTTAGGACCAGAAGTAAAATTAAAAGCAGTACTAGAAATAAGAGGAGGTCTAACTACTTATCTAAATATTAAGAATGGTGATTATGTAATACATAAAATTCTGGATGGAAAATAAATGAAATATAATATTAAAAATAATAAAAAAATATCTTTAAGAATTAATTTGGGAACTAGACCTGTATTTGGTCATGGTAAAGCAAAGCTTTTAGATGCTATATCTCTTCATGGATCTATATCCGCAGCCGCCAGAAATATTGGAATGTCATATAGAAGAGCATGGTTACTAACGGATGCAATGAATCAAGATTTTCTATTACCATTGGTTGTGTCTTCACTTGGTGGTAAAGGAGGTGGGGGCGCTAAACTAACTGATGAAGGAATAAAAGTTTTAAAACTATTTAGAAATATGGAAAATAAAGCACAAAGATCTTTAGTTAATGAAAAGATTATATTTTCAAAATTAATTAATTAATTATAAATTAAATAGTATTTATTGACAAGCGTTATATATGGCGCTATATAACCTTTGAACGTTAATATACTTAGAAAATTTATAAAGTATACTATAAGTAAAAACTATGAATAAACTTTTAATGCATAAAAAACTTATACCTTTAGTATATATATTATTCTTTCTGCTGCTAAAAATTTCACCAATAGCAGCAGAAAGCAATAATGCTAAATTATTAATATACAATGCTGCAAGTACTGCTGATATTATAAAAGAAATTGCTAAAGAATGGAAAAATTTAAATTCAGTTACAATAAATGCTTCTTCAGCTAGCTCCAGTTCTCTAGCCAAGCAAATAATAAATGGTGCTCCAGCTAATATTTACATTTCAGCTAGTCAGTTATGGATAGAAGAATTAAAAAAAACAAAATTAATTGTACCAGAAACCATAAAACCTATTTTTGAAAATAAATTAGTTCTTATAGCTCCAATAAATAGCTCTATTAATAACATTGGAATAATAAATAATAAAACAATGTTAGAAAATATATTTAATGAAAATCTAACTAATGCTAGAATAAGTATTGCAGATCCGACGCATGTTCCAGCAGGTATTTATACAAAACAGGCTTTGATGAGTTTAGGGATATGGAAAAATTTAAACACAAAAAATATGGCTTGGGGCAGCGATGTTAGAAGAACTCTTAAATTTGTAGCATTAGGAAATAGCCCTCTGGGAATAGTCTATCATACAGATGCAATAGCTGAAAAAAATGTAAAAATTATAGGAAGTTTTTCTGTAGATTTACATTCTCCAATCCAATACTGGGTTGCTAGCATAAAGAATCATACTTCAAAAGAAACTAAGGAATTTTTATCATTTTTAGAGAGTAATTATTCAAAAAGTATTTATAAAAAACATGGTTTTATAACTATAGAAAGTAAATAAAATGCTTAGCTCTCTTGAATTAGAAGCTTTAAAATTATCTGCTTTTATTGCTATAATTGCGGTTTCAGCTTCTCTAATACCAGGTATAGCTGTAGCTTGGGTAATATCTAAAAAAAATGGATTACTTGCATCAATATTAAATATGGTAGTTTATTTACCTTTAGTGCTTCCTCCTGTAGTAATAGGTTATGTACTTTTACTCTTATTTAGTCATAACGGTTTAATAGGAAGATTTTTATACGAAAATTTTAATCTATCTGTAAATTTTTCATGGAAAGGTGCAGCTATAGCTGCAGCTGTAGTATCTTTTCCATTATTAGTTAGATCAATAAAATTAGGCTTTGATACATTTGACAGTAAAATTGAAGAAGCAGCTTATATGAATGGAGCAAGTAAAATAGATTGTTTTGTTTCTATAACTATTCCACAAGTATTACCCTCAATAATTACAGGTTTTACTCTAGCATTTGCACGATGTTTGGCAGAGTTTGGTGCTACTATAACTTTCGTATCCAATATTCCAGGTGAAACTCAAACTTTACCATTAGCTTTATATACAGCAACTCAGATACCTGGGACAGAGAATGCAGCCCTTAGATTAGTGATTATTTCTATTACCTTAGCCTTTATCTCTGTAGCTATTGCAGAAATTCTTGCTAAAAAAACTAAAAAACGCATTATGGGAAATAATAATTAATGTATAATAATTATATTAAATTTGAACTAAGCCTAGGAAACTTTAAATCTAATATAAATTTTAATTTATCTAATGATAAAATTATTGCTATTACCGGGTTATCAGGCAGTGGAAAATCAATAATAGCAAAAGTAATATGTGGGTTAATAAAACCTAATCATGGCCTTATTAAGTTAAATGACAAAATATTGTATTGTTCTGATAGTAAAATAAATCTTGCTCCTAATGTAAGAAAAATTGGTATGGTTTTTCAAGAACCTAGACTTTTTTCACATATGACAGTTAAAAATAATTTATTATATGGACAAAGACGAAATGCTGAATTGAATCATATAAAACTTATAAAGATAGTAGAAATTTTAGGTATTAAAAATATATTAGACAGAAAAACTTATAATTTATCTGGAGGAGAAGCCCAAAGAGTTTCTATTGGTAGAGCATTACTTTCTGAACCTAAAATTTTAATATTAGATGAACCTTTAACTGGATTAGATACGCCAAGACAAAATAAAATACTCTCTATTATTAAAGATATTAATAAAAAATTAAAAATACCTATATTATTTATAAGCCATTCAATTGATGAAATACTTTTTATAGCAGAAAAAATAATTATAATTGAGAAAGGTAAAGTAGTTGTTCAAGGGCCAATAGATGAAATTATTTCATATAAAAAACTATCTTATTTTAATAAAGGAAACCAAAAAAGCTCATTAATCAAAGGAAGAATTATAGAGCATGATATAAAAAGTTTTTCTTCTACTCTAGATATTAATGGAACATTAATTACTACAAAAAAGATTAGTGATAAAGTTGGTTCAAATCGTATTTTAAAATTATTTAGCAAAGATATATCCATAGCTACCGAAATACCTAAGAATATTTCTATAAATAATATTCTGGAAACTAAAGTTAATAACATAAAAATACATAAGCAAAAAGGAAGTGTAGACATAACATTAGTTATAGGAAAACAAGAGATTATTTCAGAGATAACCTTCAGGTCTTACAAAAAGCTAAAATTAAAAAAAGGATTAAAAGTCTATGCTTTAATTAAAGCCATTTCTATAGTAGGAAAATAATATTTTTTATAGTATAATAAGCGTTTATTAATTGGATATACTATGACAAAAAATTCCTATGGTGGAAAAATATTAGCAAATTGCATTAAAAATTTAGGTGTAAAGACAATTTTTACTGTGCCTGGAGAGAGTTTTTTACCTGCTCTAAATGGGTTATATGATTATAAAGATAGTATAAAAATTATTACTTGTCGTCATGAATCTGGTGCTGCAAACATGGCTGAAGCATGGGGAAAATTAACAGGTTTTCCAGGTATCGCTTTTGTAACTAGAGGACCTGGGGCTTGTCATGCTAGTATTGGCATACATACTGCAATGCAAGACTCAAGTCCTATGATAGTTTTTATAGGACAAATTCATTCTAAACATAAGGGCAGAGAAGCTTTTCAAGAAGTTGATTATTTTAAAATGTTTGGACCTCCCTTTAGTAAAGGTGTATTTGAAATTACACGCGCAAAAAACATTACTAGCATTGTCCAAAAAGCTTTTTATATAGCTACTGATGGTAGACCTGGTCCTGTTATAATATCACTTCCTGAGGACATGCTAGGTCAATTTGCGGATTATAAAAATATTAAGCCATTAAAAAAGACAATAAACAAAATATCAGAAACGGCTATCAAACAAATATTGAAACATATAGAAAATGCTAAAAAACCTCTTATAATTATTGGTGGTGGAGATTGGGATAAAAATGGAGCTAAGGATTTAGAGTATTTCGCTAAAAAAAATAAAATACCCTATGTAGTATCTTTTAGAAGACAATCCTTAGTAAACAATAATAGCAATTGCTATATAGGAGATTTATCAACGAGCGTTGACCCAAACCTTATCAAGGCTGTTAAAGAATCAGATTTATTATTAGTAGTAGGTGCAAGGTTAGGTGAAATGACAACTAGTGGCTACACTACTATTAAGGTCACCCAAAAAAATAAAATTATACATATATATCCAGACAAAAAAGAACTTGGGAAAGTGTTTTCCCCAATCTTAGGTATTACGGTAAAAAGTAGTGTTTTTTCTAATTCCATTAAAAACAAAATAATAAATAATATTTCATGGAATGAATGGAGAGAAGCTTGTAGAGAGAATTATGTAAAATATTCTTCTCCTCCTAAGTATTTATCGGAACCCGATATGGGCAAAATAATGTTAACTCTCAGAAAAAAAATGCCTAATAATACAATTATTACGATAGACGCAGGTAATTTTAGTGGCTGGCCACAAAGATTCTGGAAATACACTCTAGCTAAAACACAATTAGCTCCTACTAGTGGTGCCATGGGGTATTCAATACCAGCCGCCGTATCTGCAAAAATAGCAAAAAAAAATAGTCCTGTAATAGCATTCTGTGGCGACGGCGGATTTATGATGAGCAGTCAAGAACTTGCTACATGCCACCAATATAATATAAAACCAATTATAATAGTAATTAATAATAGAATGCTTGGTACAATTAGAATGCACCAAGAAAAGCATTATCCTAATAGGCCTATTTCTACAGATTTAATTAATCCAGATTTTAAATTTTTATGTAAGGGTTATCATGCTCATTATGAAAATATTAAGCACTCCAAAAGTTTTGCTAAAGCACTAGAACGCTGTTTAAAATCTAATAAAGCATCAGTAATTGAAATAGAAATAGACCCAAAACAAATAACTACTAGACAAAGAATGGAAAACATAAACAATTAATAATGTAACAAGCACCAAGTGAATCAAAAATTTAAAAATAAACCGTTTAATTATAAATAAAATTACGTTTAATGTAGTTTAAATAAAGGAGAGGTAATATGAGTGATACTAATTATAAAACTGCTCTTGTAACGGGCGCAACTAGTGGTATAGGAATGGCAACAGCTATAAAGCTTTCAGAGGCAGGTATAAAAGTTATTGCTACTGGAAGAAGACTAGAAAAATTAAAGGCTTTAAAATCTAAAATTTCATGCGAAATAATAGAGTTAGATATTAGAGATCAAGATAAAATATATTCTTCTCTGGAAAACCTTGAAATAGATATCTTAGTAAATAATGCGGGTGTAGGTCGAGGTTTTTCTCCTATTTTTAAGACAGATCCTAAAGATATAAACACTACAACAGATACTAATGTTACTTCATTTTTACATGTATTAAGAGCAGTAGTTCCTGGAATGGTAAATAGAAAACGTGGACATATAATTAATATAGGATCAATTGCAGGTTTATACCCTATGGCGTCATCTGTATATGGAGGTTCTAAAGGAGCCGTTCATTTAATTAATCAAAATTTACGGTTAGAATTAAGTGGTACTGGTGTTCGTGCAACTGAAATATGCCCAGGTAGAGTAAAAACGGAATTTTTTGATGTAGCTTTTTCAGATAACCCACAAAAGAAAGAAGAAATGATGAGTGGTTTAACCTTACTTACTCAGGAAGATATTGCAGATGCAATTATGTTTGCTTTAAAAGCTCCATGGAGAATGAATGTTTCTCTAATAGAAATAACTCCTACAGAACAAGTTCCAGGTGGATCTAAAATTGAAGGAGTAAAATAAAATGGCTAAAAATAGTTTTAAAGAAAGATTAAAAAATGGGGAATCTTTAGTAGGCATATTTGCTTCTTTAGGAAGTGAAATTGCGGCAGAAGTTCTCGGTAGTTCTAATATTGATTATACGTTAATTGACATGGAGCACGCTCCAAATGATTTAAGAAATGTAGTGAATCAAATGCAGGCAGTAAAAGCTGCGGGGGGAGAATGTTTAGTAAGGATCCCTGTTTTAGATCATATTTACGCAAAAAGACTTCTTGATGCTGGCGCAACAACTATTATGTTTCCACAAATCAATAATATTAATGATGCAAAAAATGCTGTTAAATCTGTTAAATACCCTCCAATTGGAATACGTGGAATTGCAGGAGCAACAAGAGCAAATAATTTTGGAAGAGAGGTTAATTATGTTGAAATAGCAGATGAAAAAATTTGCGTGATTTGTCAAATAGAGTCTTTAGAAGCTTGTAAAAATGTTAAGGATATAGCAGCTACAGATGGTGTAGATTTATTATTTGTAGGTCCAGGAGACTTGTCTGCTGACATGGGCCTTATAAAAGATAGAAATGCTAAAGAAGTAAAAGAAATGGCTCTTAAAGTTTTAAAAGATGCAAACGAATGTAATAAACCTTGTGGAATTATGGTTAGCAACATAACTGAAGCAAAAGAAATGCTTCAGTTAGGATTTAAAGTCATTGCTGTAACAACTGATTTGGTTTTACTTAGAAATGCTATAGACGAAATAGCTCAGTTATCAAAAAAGTAATTACCTATTTAATACATTTGAAATTAATAAAAATTTAATACATTTGAAATTAATAAAACAAGGATAACTGCAACTACAACTGTGATTAAACTAAACCATAGTAAACTGCGATCATATTTTTTTTCTTCAGACATTCTTCTCTCCATATTTATATTAATTTATTTGCTAATATTCCCACCAGCATCTCTTGGCGAAACAGTAACCCAAACTTCTGTTCCTCTAGTGCTGCTAGAATCTATTCTTACAGTTGCTATACGTCCTCCACGTTCATATGTAATTAAACTTATATCAGACCGTATGCTAGTAATTTCTTTCCAACCAAAATTTGGCATTTCAAATCTATAAAAATCAAAAACTTTAGAACCACTCATATTTACAATTAAATTTAACCTACCAAACCAGTCACTTTGTGAACCAAATAACAAAGATTTTTCAATATTCATTTTAGAATTATTTGGCATTGGTAAATCATCAAATTTAGCAAAAGAGCTTTCTTCTACAGGTAACCCTTCAGTTCCTGAAACACCACTTGGAATTATAGGTACTCTCCCACCACAAGAAATCAAGAAGAAGAAAGATATAATACAAGAAATTTTAACCAAACATTTATTGAAGCTAGCAGTCATTTTAATACTCCATATAATAATATTATTATTTTCGCACATCACTTACATCATGGTCAACAAGAAGTAATTTAAATGGTGACCCCGGCAGGATTCGAACCTGCGGCCTACTGCTTAGAAGGCAGTTGCTCTATCCAGCTGAGCTACGGAGTCATAATACATTTATATTCCCACATTTTTAGTAAAGTTATTAGCATAAGATTTAATAATAACTTTTTTTTCCTTTGGTTGTATAATTTCTATAGAAATTTTATTTTGTTCTGCATATCTTTCTAAATCATTTAATGAGGTAAATTTTAACTTTATTTGCTGTTTAATATCACTACCACCTGACCAACCCATTAAATTATCACGGACATAATTTTTTGAGCATATAGGTTCTAAAACCCAATAATCAGATTTATGTTTTCCAGACTGTGTTACAGATGAAATATTTTTATATACTTTAGCACTATTAAAATTAACAGATCTAAATAATTCAGTACTCATATTAAACCTTAATAAAAAGTGGTCGGGGCGAAGTGATTCGAACACTCGACCCCCTGTTCCCAAAACAGGTGCGCTACCAGGCTGCGCTACGCCCCGACACATATTAAACTTATCATTAAGTAAAGCATGCTTCAAGCGTTAAGGTAATAAAGGAGTAATAAAATAAAACGGCCCTAATAAAGGTCTATGATTAGGGCCGCTCTGTATTGTGTTTTTCTTATTTAATTATGCACCACGCATAGCTGCTTTTACTTTCTCAGCTGTGATTGGCCATGAACGAACTCTTGCTCCTGATGCATTAAATACAGCATTTGCAATAGCTGGTCCTACACAAGTAACTACTGGTTCACCACAACGTTAAATAATGTAGCGTTCCACAAAAAATGGACAATTATACTGGCTACATAACCTAAAATTATTATAGGAGTCCATTTTAAATGGAAAAAGAATGTATAAATACCTTTAGTTTGTCCCATGAGAGCAACTCCAGCTGCAGATCCAATCGACAACATACTACCACCTACTCCAGCTGTTAAAGTTACTAACAACCATTGACCTAAGTCCATTTCAGGAAGCATAGTTAATACTGCAAACATTACAGGTATATTGTCAACTATAGCCGATAATATTCCTACAAGAATATTAGCTGTACTAGCTCCTAAATCTCCATACATATATGTAGCGGTTAACGACATATATCCAAAAGCAGATAAACCTCCAACACACATTAACACGCCGTAAAAGAAAAATAATGTATCCCATTCCGCTTTAGAAACTTTATTGTATACATTAAAAGCTTTTTCATTAGAGTTGTCTCTGTGTTCTTTTTTCTTTAAGAAATAACCATATATAGAAAGCACACCTAACCCCGTCATCATTCCAAATACCGGTGGTAAATGTAAAAACTGATGTTGAGCTACTGTAAAAGCAATAGTTCCTAAAAACAAAGCTATGATAGTATAACCACCGTATTTAACTGATATTTTTTCTTTGCTCGCTTCTGGTTTTTCATTACCTATAGCAAAATGCATAATAGCAGCGGGAACTATAAAATTAACTGCGGAAGGAACAAATATATAAAAGAACTCACTAAATGATACTATACCTTTTTGCCAGACCATCAAAGTTGTAATATCTCCAAAAGGAGAGAATGCACCACCAGCATTTGCTGCCACCACAATATTTATACAAGCCAGCCCAATAAATTTAGTATTATTTTTTCCAACTGCCATTACAACAGCACACATGATTAATGCTGTGGTAAGATTATCTGCTATTGGGGATATAAAAAAAGCAAGAATACCTGTAATCCAAAATATTTTTCTAAAAGTAAACCCTTGACCAACTAACCATGATCGTAGGGCTTCAAATACATTTCTTTCTGTCATAGAATTTATAAAAGTCATTGCCACTAATAAAAAAGTAAATAACTCCGCAAACTCTAAAAAGGTATGCTTGAATGCATCGGATGCAGAATGATTGTCATATCCCATCTTCATAGCCATATAGGCTACCACTGCCCATATAAAACCTGCAGCAATTATAACTGGCTTTGATTTTCTTAGATGGGTATATTCTTCAGCCATTACCAATATATAGGCTAGTACAAATACTATTACTGCTATTATTGCAGGAAAACTATCTGTAATATCTAAATTTAATAGCTTATTATCCGCAGAATTTGCAGAAGGTATATAAAAAATAAATGTAAAAAAAAGAGCACTAATAGGTTTTAATATTTTATGTAGTAACATTGAATTTCCCAAATTTGAAAAGTTAATTTATTTACTAAATTAATAAATATAGATAATATAAATGCAGTGTATTTGAAAGGAGAAATGTAAAAATTATGCATGATTTATTAGATAGCCTAGATCATATTACCATTATTACAAAAAACTTAGAAGAAACAAAAAGGTTTTATATTAATATACTAGGACTGGAAATTGATGATAATAGACCACCATTTATTTTTGATGGGGCCTGGCTAGCTCTAAACAAAAGACCAGTAGTGCATATAGTAGTTAATAAAAACCATCAAAATAATTCTGATAGTCCAACACTTGATCACGTAGCATTTAGAGCTAAAAATATAGAAAATATTAAAAATAAATTAGATCAATTAAATATCTCTTATGATGAGAGGATAACTCCAGATAATAAAGTACACCAAATCTTTACTATTGACCCTAATGGTATAAAAATAGAATTATCAAAATCAATTTAATTAAAAAAAACGGTCCTCCGAAGAGGACCGTTTAATTTCATATATCTAACTAGTAGACTTATGCGCCACGTTGAGCTGCTTTAATTTTTTCAGCTGTAATTGGCCATGAACGAACTCTTGCTCCTGATGCATTAAATACAGCATTTGCAATAGCTGGTCCTACACAAGTAACTACTGGTTCACCACAACACATCAACTTCAGGTGCCTGATGGATACGCATTGGAGTCCAAGTATCAAAATTTTGTTGATCAATTGAACCATTAGTCATAGTTACATTTTCATATAAAACACGACTAGATCCAAATAACGCTGAACCTTGAATTTGGGCTAAAACTCCATCTGGGTTAACCGCAGTACCAACATCCATTGCGACAGTTAGTTTTTTAAGTGTTGGCTCTCCTGAACTTGGATCAACATGAACTTCAGCAACAACCGATGTCCATGATGGTGAACCACGTTCTTGTGAAGCAACAGCTGCTATACCCATTGCAGTATTTGCTGGCATAGGTTTAACACCATAACCAGATTTTCCTGCAGCAACTATTAAGGCATTTCTAAGTCTGTTAGAACCACCTACAGTATTAGGAGGAGTTCCAGCATTCTTACCAGTTGCACTTAACATTGAAAGTCTCATATCTAAAGGATCTTTACCTATTTTATGAGCTACCTCATCGATAAAGCTTTCATTTGCCCACCAAGTCCAAGTAGGTGCAACAGCACGTAATTGTCCTGGAGGAGCGGCAGCCATAGCTGTCATATTTTCAACAGATCTTACATAGTGATTAGGTATATCGTACCAGTGATCAGAACCATTTGTTGAGAACTGGTCAATTTTACCTTTTTTATCTACTGATTCAGCTAAGAAACCTGGAGCCATACGTTTTGTAGCCCAACCTGAAGCTACAACATGTGACATAGAATCAATTTTACCAGCAGCATTTACGCCAGCTTTAACTCTTTGAACTGTATGAGTTTGGTGAAAATCAAAACCAAGGTCATATTCACGAGTGTAAATTAATTTTACAGGTCTTCCAATTTGTTGTGCAGCAAGAGCGGAAATAATAGCCCCATCTGGTTCTAGTCTACGACCAAAACCTGTTCCACAATATTGTTGGTGTAAAATTACGTTTTTACCATCAACACCAAGGGCTGCTGCTGTCATTGCAGTAAAGCGACCTTGGAACTGTGAACCAGTAAAGAGATGCCATATACCGTTAGTCTCCATAGCAACACAATTAATTGGTTCCATTAAACCATGATAACCTAGTGAAGTTTGGTATTCTGCTTCAACAGTTGTTTCAGCTTTGCTCATTGCACCTTCTGGATCACCTTCAAGTACCCAAGTAAACCCTTGAGCCTCATCAGCAATAGAGTCTTGTCCAGCTTGAATAATATCAGCTGAAGATACGCTAGCATTTGGACCAGCATCCCATTGAACTTTCATTGCCGCCGCTGCTTTTTCAGCTGCCCAATAAGTTTCTCCTAAAGCAACTACATAACCAGTATTTACTCCAGTTGGATCCTCTTTAATAACAGCCACGCCTGCATAACCATCAATGCTTTTAGCAGCAGAATCATCTGCTGATATAGGAACTGAACCAAAACGAGTTGGGTTTGTTACTAAACGACCATATACCATATTAGGCACAAACACATCAATACCATAACGAGCTTCACCTATAAGTTTATCTGGAATATCTAGAGCTGGAATGCTTTTACCAACTACTTTATATTCACCAAACTTTTTAAGAGTAAGAGCTTTCATTTCATCTTCATCAAAAGTACGATCGATTATTGTTGTACTTAAAATTTCAGAATACGTTCTGCTTGCTCCAGAAACACTATCAGTTACAACTGAGTTTCTAGCTGAACATTGTGCTGCAGGAACACCCATTATTTTAGCACCCGCTTCAATTAAAGCTATTCTTGCTGATGCACCTATTCTTGAGTTACGATCGAAAGTCCAGTTCACTGACCATGAACCACCTGTGATCATAAAGCCCCATTTTTCAGCAGTATCTGGATAATCAATTCTTACATCGTTCCAGTCTACTTCTAACTCTTCAGCAACAGATTGTGCTAAAGCAGTACCAACATGCTGACCAAGTTCAGCTTTAGTAATGTGCACAGTTGCAATACCAGAAGCATCCATAGTTAAAAATACCTGATGATCAAATGTACCGGCAGCAAGCGTTTCACGCGCTCCACCAACTACACCTGGAAGACCAGAATATCCTACTACTAAGCCTGTTCCAGCTACAGCAGAACCCACAAGCATTTCGCGTCGTGTGATTCCTTTTAAATTTTTATCATATTTAGTCACGATCTATGCTCCTCTTATTTCAGATGCACGACGAACACCTTGTTTAATTCTTACATAAGTAATGCAACGACATAAGTTACCTTGCATTGCTTCAAGAATTTCTCCATCAGTTGGTGATGGGTTGCTATCTAAGAAAGCAGCAGCATTCATCATTTGACCTGACTGACAGTAACCACATTGTGGTACTTGAAGTTCAAGCCATGCTTGTTGTACTGGGTGTTGACCCTTTGGATCTAGACCTTCTATTGTTGTGATTCTAGAACCTTCTGCGTCACCTAATTCTACTTGACAAGAACGTACTGCTTCACCATCTAGATGAACCGTACATGCTCCACATAACCCCACGCCGCAACCAAACTTAGTACCAGTTAAACGCAAATGTTCGCGAATAACCCATAATAACTTTGTATCTGCTGGCGCATCAGCTATGTGTTTAAGTCCGTTGATATTCAATACAGCCATATTACCTCCACTGTGTGAACGTTAATTTATAGGAATTAAAAAAAAATAAAGGCAATCAAAACCCGACTTAAATTGTCATTCTCCCCTAAAACTCCCTCGTAGAATTAAATTTAGCGCATGATATTTATCAGAGCAAGTTTTTTTTAATTTATTCTAACCGGTATATATCAGAAAATACTACGACTTAATACTATTAGACACATCTTCCGCCATCAACCTCAAGCATAATACCTGTAATAAAATCTGCTTCATCCGATGCTAAGTATAAAGCAGCATTTGCCATATCTCTAGGCTGACATAAGCGCCCTAAAGGGACTGTAGAAACAAATTTACTATATGATTCGTTTTTAGGACCATCTCCCAAAAACCCATCTAGCATCCCTGTATCTCCAGCAACCGGGCATAATCCATTTACTCTTATATTATCTGGTGCCAATTCAAGAGACAAACCTTTAGTCATAGTAACTAAAGATCCCTTAGTAGCATTATAGGCAGTCAGACCTGGTCTAGGCCTTATAGCAGCAGTAGAGACAGTATTAATAATAACGCCAGGAGCTTTTTGTCTTCTAAAAATTGGAACAGAATGAACAGCTCCTAAGTAAACTGATTTTACATTAATTTTAAATAGCGCATCAAATTCTTCTTCTGATGTTTCAACAAGAGGAGTGGGACGCATTCCAATAGCAGCATTTTGAATTAAAATATCTAACTTGCCAAATGCTTCACAACTTCTATCCATCATTGCTTTTGTTTGACTACCATCCGACACATCCACGCCAAAGGCTATAGCATTTCCTCCATCTTTATTTATCTCAGACGCTACATTTTCTGCCCCTTCAAGATTGATATCTGCAACTAACACTTGCGCACCTTCTGTTGAAAAACGTCTTGCAATCCCCTCTCCAAAGCCAGATGCACCACCAGTAACAATAGCTACTTTGTTTTTTAATCTCATTACCAATCTCCTTAAATTAATTATTTTAAAAGTTTTTATTATTGTTTTTATACATTAAAAGTATTATTTGAGTAATAATATTTATAAAATACTTAAACTAGAATACTTAAAACTATAGAAATAAAAAATGTTAAAAAATAAAAAAATAATAATATTAATTACACTCTTTTTGTTGTTTAATATTAAAAATAGCTATTCAAATAATCTACAATGTAAAAACGAATCAAAAAACATTATCTGTAATCATGAAATTAACGTTCAAAACAATAATGCGTCAAATTTAGGTACATATAATATTAATATTAATTTAATAAAGATTAAAGAAATTGCTGGAATAGTAAATGGTAATATGATTGTAAGCGCAGGTCTATGCGAAAAAGATTTAAAAATAAGAGTTAAAGAAAAAATCCAAATTTCACAATCATCAAAAAAGCAAGGATATAATTTTCCTTTATACCTTCATAAAAAAGTAATAATTGCTGATTTTTGTGTAAGACTGAAAATAGAGAATTGTATTGACAGATGTGGAGACCTAATTAGATTAGAGGGGATTATATCGCCTATTATGCAGATGGAGCAGAGACAATAAATTTATAAAAAATGGGGATCCAAATGAAAAAATTAAATAAATATTCTAGAAGAGATATTTTAAAAACAAGCGCAAGTACTGCTTCTGTATTTGCTTTAAGTACGGGATTTCCAACAATACTTAAAGCTGAAAATAATATAAAAATTGGTGTTCCAACAATATTATCTGGAAGAGTTGCTCAATTAGGAATTTCTGTAAGTAATGCTTTAAATATGGCCGTAGATAATTTCAATAAAAGTGGCGGTTTAGATGGACGTAATATTGAATTAATAATAAGAGATAGTAGAGCAAAACCTGATGAAGCAGCAAGAGTATGTAGAAATTTTATAAACTCTGATAAAGTAGATGCAATTATTAATGCTGAAGCTTCAGGCGCATCTTTTGCAGTGCAAGAAGTAATTCGTGAAAGTGGCACTCTATGCCTACATACTGTATCAGAAACTACTTCTCTAACTGCCGACCCATCTATAAGAACATGGAATGCATTCAGATTCTCTAGACAGGGTATTCATGATGCTGTTGGCAGTGCAGAATATGCTGCAAAACTAGTTAAAGAAAAAGGTTTAAAAAAATGGATGTCTATAGGACCAGATTATGCATATGGAAGAGACAGCACAAAAACATTTTTTGATATGCTACAAAAATTTGCACCAGGAGTAGAAATTGTAGGGCAAGGTTGGCCAAAACTTTTTCAGCCCGATTACACAGAAGTAATAACACAAATAGTTAGAGAAAAACCGGATGCGATTTATAGTTGTTTATGGGGAGGAGACCTTGTTTCATTTGTAAACCAAGCTATTCTATATGATACATTTAAAAATTCTGAACTCTTTGCCATTAATTTGGCAGACTATACTACAATGAGTGCAATAAAGAATCTTCCAAAAGGACTGCATTCTGCAACACGTTATGTTGCAGCCTGGCCTAATACTCAGGATAATAGAGATTATGATAAGGCCTATACTGACCTTTATGGAGACCACCCAACTAACTGGTCTTGGGAAACATCAATTGCAATAGACTATTTAATTAATGCTCTTAAAGAAACAGGAAGTACAGACAATAAAAAGTTAGCAGAAGCTTTAAAAGGAAAAACAAGAAAATCATTTATGGGAGTTGGCGAAGGAAACTCTGTAACTATTAGAAATAATGATCAGACTCTTGTAGATTATTCCATTGGATGGGGCACTACTATTCCAAATGACCCATTTGTAAAAGATATTCAATCGGTCGACTGGAATACAATTAAAGAGCTAGAAAAAGAATGGTTAATTAATAAAGGCTGGCTATAATTATTAATTAATAATTCTTTATAAATATACTAATAGGTTTTATTCATGGAAATTTTTGCTCTGTTCGATTGCATTATATCCCCTGCTTGTCTCCTATCTCAAGCAACAGGAGGATTAAAAATTGGTATGTTACTATTTCTAGTTGCATCTGGTTTAACTTTAGTTTTTGGAGTTCTTGGTGTTATCAACTTTGCTCATGGAGCACTATATATGCTTGGCGCATATTTTTCCTGGCAAGTCATGACTTTAACTGGACATTTTGGTTTATCCGTTATTCTGGGATCATTAGGGGTCGGTATATTTGGACTTCTATTTGAGAGGACCCTTATAAGTAGAATTTATAATGCAGAACTTCTTGTTCAAATATTATTATGTTATTCGGTAGTTTTAATATTAGATGATTTAGTTATGATAATTTGGGGGGATGAATTTTTATCTAGTGTTGGTGTCCCTGAAGTATTTCAAGTCCCTCCATTGTTTATTTTTGATGCAATAATTCCACCTTTTCATTTAGCAATAATTGGCATGAGCTTTATAGTAGGAATAATTTTATGGTTTATTATGACTAAAACCAGATTTGGAAGATTAGTAAGAGCCGCTGCCGTTAATCCAAAAATGTTAGAAGCTTTAGGCATAAATATTAATTTCATTAGAGCAGGAGTTTTTATGCTTGGTAGCTTTTTAGCTGGATTAGGAGGAGCCTTAGCAGCAAGTGTGGGTAGTGTAGTTTCAGGCATGGGAAACTCCATAATAATAGAATCTTTTATAGTAACCGTTATTGGTGGAATGGGTTCTATTAGCGGAGCTTTTTTAGCTTCATTAATTATTGGTATGGCAAGATCTTTTGGTGCTGTTGCAATGCCTCTATTTACTGACGGTTTAATGTTTCTAATTATGGTTCTTGTCCTTGTAATAAGGCCACAAGGACTAATGGGAAACAAAAAAAAATGAATCTTTTAAAGAAAGACAATTTTCAAAGGGATGTATTTTTAGGTCTACTAGTATGGTTTATGCTAATAATTTTTTATTATATTCTCCCTGACCCAGGTATCCACGATATAATTCAAAAAGTTTTTATTCTAGGTTTATTTGCTATGTCTTTAAATATTTTAATAGGATATTTAGGCTTAATAGCCTTTGGGCATGCAGCATTTTTCGCATCAGGGGCTTATACATTAGGTTTATTTTTGCAATCTGACTTTGTGTTAAATTTAGCAGGCTTTTCTATTCCTGTCGCTATAGTTTTAGCTGTATTAGTATCTAGTATTTTAGCTACTTTAATTGGAGTAATATGCATTAGACTTAAAGATATATATTTTTCTTTTCTTACACTTGCGTTTCAAATGTTGATTTATAGTATTATTTTAGCATTAGTAAATATTACAGGCGGAGATCAAGGCTTAATGGGAGGGTTTCCTAAACCTCCTTTCCTAGGAATTGACCTCGGAAAACCTTTTGATTTTTATGCCTTCACAATATTTATTTCTATAATAACTATTGTTTTACTTAGACAACTAATTGAATCTCCATTTGGTTACGGCTTAAGAATGATTAGAGATAATTCTGAAAGACCAGCAGCCCTTGGTTTTAACAATCAAAAACATAAACTTATTGCCTTTATTATTGCTGGTTCTATAGCTGGACTAGCAGGCTCTCTTCAAGCCTTATTAGATGTAGGTGCATATCCAGAATGGGCTTTTTGGTCTAAATCAGCAGAACCTCTATTTATGATTTTATTAGGAGGCATGCATTCTTTCTTAGGACCACTAATGGGAGCATTAATTTTTGAAATTCTTAATGATTTTGTAACTGCCAATACACGATACTATGGATTAGTTCTAGGACTAGTTATTTTATGTTTTGTATTAGGTCTAAAAAAAGGCCTTTTAGACTGGCTTTTAATAAAATTAAATAGAAAGTAATATCTTTACTATGTTAAAAATAGATAAATTATCTAAAAGTTTTGGGGGCATACTAGCTACAGATAATGTTTCTTTAGAATTAAAACCAAATTCTATAAATGCATTAATAGGGCCTAATGGTGCAGGAAAAACTACTCTATTTAATTTAATTACTGGAAAAATAGATATTGATGAAGGTCAAATATTTATCGACAATACAAATATAACAAACTTAAAAGAATCGGAAATAACACATTTAGGTATTGCCCGAGCATTTCAAATTACAAATATATTTTCGACACTCTCCGTGCAAGACTCAATTAAAGTAGCTTTGCTAGCAAAACAGCATGGGTTAAATAATATGTGGAATAGATTTAAAGCTCATTCAATAAATAAGGAAGCTGAAAGTATAGCAAAATTATCTGGATTAACAAAATCATATAATACTATAAGCTCAGCATTAAGTCATGGTGATCAAAAATTATTAGATATAGCATTAGCATTAGCCCTTAAACCTAAAGTACTACTTTTAGATGAACCAACGGCAGGTATGGGCCCAGAAGAACGCTGGAAAATGATTGATAGAATACAAAAGCTTTGGAAAAAAACAAAAATGACTGTTCTTTTTATTGAGCATGATATGGACATCGTATTTGATATTGCTCAAAATATTTATGTACTACAACAAGGAGCCATAATAGCCGAAGGCACTCCAAAAGAAATCAAAAGTAACAAAAAAGTTATCAAAGCATATCTCGGTGGAGGAAAAAAATAATGGAACTTTTAAAGGTACAAAATCTCAACGCTTTTTATGGTAATAGCCAAGTTCTTTTTGACATGAATATTAATATTACAAAAAATAATATTATAGCTTTACTAGGAAGAAACGGTGCTGGTAAAAGCTCTACATTTAAGGCTATTACTGGTTTAATACATGTCAATTCTGGATCTATATTATTAAAAGGTAAGGAATTAATAAAGCAAGCTACAAGTAAAAGAGCGTTATTAGGAATAGGCTATGTTCCTGAAGATAGACAAGTTTTTCCTGAACATACAGTGGAGGAAAATCTTGATTTGGGAAAAAAAAATAGTTCAGAAGGAAAAAATAACTGGCCAATAGACAAAGTCTGGGACACATTTCCTATATTAGTACAACTTAAAAATAGAATGGCGGGACAGCTATCCGGAGGAGAACAACAAATGCTTTCTATTGCCCGAACTTTAGTAGGCAATCCAGAAATTCTTTTACTTGATGAACCTTCAGAAGGACTTGCACCTATAATTGTAGAGGATATAGCTGTAATTTTAAAAAACTTAAAAAAACTTGGCGTTACAATTCTTCTTGCTGAACAAAATATGCACTTTTGTCTAGAAGTTGCAGAAGAGGCAATAATTATTGATAGAGGCAGATCAGTATGGAATGGCTCTTTAAAAGACTTACAAAAAGATACTAAAACAAGAGATAAATATTTAGCAATTTAATATACAAATTAGCGCGACAAAGTTTTCATTGCCTCTTCAATTCCAGATAAATTTAATTCATACATTTTTTCTTCAAAAATTTCACGTATCATTTTATTAGAGGCAGAAGAGTTCCAAATTTTTTTATTTTCTGGGTTGAGCCAAGCAACAGAATCAAAATGAGAAGTAATTCTATTTAACCATAAAGCTCCAGATTCTTCATTCCAATGTTCTATAGAACCTCCGGCGTAAGCAACCTCATATGGACTCATAGAGGCATCACCTACAAATAAAATTCTATAATCATTGCCATATTTTCTAATGATATCCCAGGTAGAGATAATATCATTAGATGAGCGAGGATTATTTTTCCATAAAATTTCATACGGACAATTATGAAAATAGAAATATTCTAAATCCTTAAACTCACTTTTAGAAGCTGAAAACAGCTCTTCACATGCTTGAATATATGGGTCCATAGAGCCCCCTACATCTAAAAATAATAATAATTTTACTCTATTTTTTCTTTCTGGCATCATTTTAACATCTAGATAGCCACCATTATTTGCTGTTGCAAAAATAGTTCCATTCAAATCAAATTCGTCTGGTGTGCCTGTTCTCGCAAAATGTCTTAACCTTCTAACAGCAACTCTTATATCTCTTATTCCTAAAGTTTTTTTGTCATCAAAATTTGTCCATAGCCTCTTTTCCCAAACTTTTACAGCTCTTCCTTGTCTTTGACCTTCGTTGCCTATTCTAATTCCCTCAGGATTATACCCGCCTGAACCAAAAGGAGAGGTTCCACCTGTACCAATCCATTTATTGCCACCTTGATGCCTTTTTTTCTGCTCCTCTAATCGTTCTTTTAATGTTTCTAATAACTTATCCCATCCGCCTAAAGACTGTATTTTTTCTTTATCTTCATTTGTAAGAGTTTTTTGCAAGGCATCTTTAATCCAATCTTCTGGAATATTTCCAAGTATTTCCCCTCCTACTTTTAAAGCTCCTTCAAAAAATTCAGAAAATATTCTATCAAACCTGTCAAAGTATCTCTCATCTTTTACTAAGGAAGTTCTTGCAAAATGATAAAAAGAATTTGTATCTAGATTTGTTACACCTACATTTAAACCTGTAAGAAAATCTAAATATTCTCTAATAGATACAGGAACACCTGCACCTTTCAGTTGATGAAGAAAACTTATAAACAAATCACACCTTAATTTTTATTAGACCTTTTTACTCTTTTTTCACAGTCTTCAGCAAATTCCCAACTTTCTATCTCTGGTACACATTTGCCTGCCTCACCTTTTACTCTAAAACAAGCATATATTATTAGATCAACTGTGGTAGTTTTTTCATCAAATGAACAAACATCTTTAACATCAGCATTCTGAATGAGTGCCTCTGTTTCATTAGTTTTAACACATCTGCCCCTACGTGCATCTAGCCAGTGCATAGAGGTCCCAACTACCATAGCAATAGGGTCTTTCCCAAAATTTGTTATACAAATTTCTTTTGCAAAACCATTTGAGATAGAGCAAAAAATAACAGCTAAAAAAAATATTATGGAAAAAAAATATTTTTGTGAATAATTAATTTTATATTTCAAAACATACATTATTGACTCCTTAAATTTAGTTATTGTCTCGTCTTGTCATAAAAGCTAAACGTTCAAACATATGAACATCTGCCTCATTCTTTAAAAGAGCTCCATAAAGAGGAGGAAGAGCATTCTTAGAATCTTTTTGCCTTAAAATTTCAGGAGAAATATCTTCAGCTAAAAGAAGCTTAATCCAATCTAATAATTCAGATGTAGAAGGTTTTTTTTTAATACCAGGGACCTTTCTAACTTCAAAAAATGATTTTAGGGCAGTATTAACTAATTTTTGCTTAATCTTGGGAAAATGCACTTCAATAATAGATTTCATAGTTTCTTCATCCGGAAACCTTATATAATGAAAAAAACATCTGCGTAAAAAAGCATCTGGTAAATCTTTTTCATTATTTGAAGTAATAATTACTATAGGTCTTTCTTTAGCAACTATATTTTTTTTTGTCTCATAAACATAAAATTCCATTTTATCCAATTCTAATAACAAATCATTAGGAAATTCTATATCTGCTTTATCTACTTCATCAATCAATAACACCGGTTTTTTTTCTGCTACAAATGCATCCCATAAGACACCTCTTTTAATATAATTATTTATATCTTCTACCCTAGCGTCTCCTAACTGTGAATCTCTTAGTCTAGAAACTGCATCATATTCATAAAGTCCTTGTTGCGCTTTTGTGGTGGATTTCACATGCCATCTTATTAAAGATTTACCTAGTGATTTTGCTACTTCCTCAGCTAACATAGTTTTACCTGTGCCTGGTTCACCTTTTATAAGTAATGGCCTTTCTAGTGTTATAGAAGCATTAACAGCCAATGCTAAATCTTCAGTAGCTACATACTTATCTGATCCAGAAAAAATATCTTCCAAAGTCTACTCCTCAACTAATTTAATATATTATTTTAATATATATATAATGTATAAAATAATATAGTTAATTAGATAAGAATTAGTATAAATTAATTACACTTGAGATTGTAACCAATTTTCCCTTCCAATTTTTTCAACAAGCTCTAACTGGGTTTCTAACCAATCATAATGCTCTTCTTCTGAAGCTAATATTTGCCTGAAGATATCCCTACTTACAAAGTCAGAAACTTTTTCACAATGTTGAATTGCAGTCTTTAAATCTGGAATAGCCTTAACTTCAATTTGAAAATCACACTTTAAACATTCTACTGGTTCTTCACCTATCATAATTTTATGCATCTCTTGTACATTTGGAATACCATCTAAAAACAATATTCTTTCAATAATCATATCAGCATGTTTCATCTCATCTATTGATTCTTCATGCTCTTTTGTACCTAATTTTTCATAACCCCAATCTTTGAACATTCTAGAGTGAAGAAAGTACTGATTTATGGCAGTTAACTCATTTGTCAAAACTGTATTAAAATGTTTTATAACTTCTTTATCACCTTTCATAAATACCTCCTTTAAAGATGTTTATCTGAAACTTATATGGGGTAAAAATACTTTAAAATCAAGAAAAATTGTTTACAATAAACTTTTATAAATAAATGGTTAAATAATATAATTTATAGAATAATCATTATATATTTATTGATGAAATATTATTAAATTCTAGTGCTTTATTGGCAAAGGATTCTGTAGTTTGCTCTTCTTTTAAGACATTATCGATAGTTTCTAAACATTTGCCACACTGCATTCTACAGCCAAGTTTTTTATAAACTTGCTTAGACTTGGATACTCCTTGAGATTTAACTCTCCTAACATCGCTACATGTGAATGCGTTGCATATACAAACGTACATATTATTTTCCTTCTGCAGAACTATATTTAATTACAGTTGATAATGAAAGTCAATCTCAATATTAAATTAATAAAAAAGTATATTAAAAAAAAATTATATTTGTTAATATAATATATAGAAAATTTATTAATATAATTTATTAGAGAGTTTAAAATGGATAAAAGGTTAACAGTTAGAGATATACGAAAAAGGAAGTTAACAAATAAGGATCAAGAACCTATCGTGTCCCTTGTATGTTATACAGCACAAATGTCTAGACTAATTAATAATGATGTTGACGTTATTCTTGTAGGGGATAGTTTAGGAATGACTATTTACGGATATAACAACACATTATCTGTTACATTAGATATGATGATAAATCATGGTGCAGCTGTTGTTAGGTCTACAACATTACCACATATAGTTGTTGATATGCCTTTTGGGAGTTATGAAGAATCGCCAGAAGTAGCTTTTAGATCTGCAAGTAAGATAATGAGAGAAACTGGAGCACAATCTGTTAAATTAGAAGGTGGAGAAGAATTTTCAGATACTATTCAATTCCTTAGTCAAAGAGGAATTCCTGTAATGGGTCATATAGGCCTTATGCCACAAAGAATTCAGACTTTAGGTGGTTTTTTTACTCAAGGCAAAACAGAAAAAGAATCTATTAGGCTAATAAATGACGCAAAAGCAATAGCTGAGGCTGGGGCCTTTTCTATGGTTGTCGAAGCAATACCTGAAGAAGTAGCAACTAAAATAACTAATAGTGTTGAAGTTCCTACCATAGGTATTGGTGGTGGAAGAAATTGCGACGGACAAATTTTGGTATCTCACGACATTCTTAATTTATATGGGGAATTTACACCTAAATTTGTTAAAAAATATGGAAATATTGACAAAAATATAATAACAGCTGTTAAACAATATTCTGAAGACGTTAAAAATAAAGTATTCCCAACAGAAAAACATATATTTACAATTAAAAAATAAGTAATATTTTATTCTATGCCTTCAACTAGGACAGAGGAATTATTACCAGCCTCTATTCTAAGCATTTTTAGTGGGGCATAATCTTCTGAGTTATAAAAATTATTAGCCTGCTGTCTACTAGGAAATTCTAATAAAACAATTCTATGCTTAAAATAATCTCCCTCAAGAATTTCTGAGTCTCCACCTCTTACTAAATATTTACCTTGATATTTTGCAACTATCTTTGGGACTAGCTCTCGATACTTTTCCATTAATTCTGGGTTTGTAACTTCTATATGAGCTATTAAATAAACCTTCATAAATACTCCTTATTTTTAACATTAAAAAGCTATGCTATTTTAAGAAGGTATACTTTGCAAGAGATCTTTGACTCTTTTTTCAACCATTTCTATAGTTAATGTCCTCATTAATGACAATGATGTTTTATGATTAAAATCAGGTACATCCATTAATTCTTTAGGACTTTCAGGAGTCCTAACATACATTGCATTCTCTCCAGAAGGAGCATACAGATTGTCATCTGTTGGGCCAAATAAACCCAAAGTTGGAATACCCGTAGCTGCTGCCAGATGCATTAAACCAGAATCATTTCCAATGAATATTTTAGATAATGAAAAAATAGCAGCAGTTGCTAATATAGGTTTTCCTATTAAGTTTATTGGTTTAATATCTTTTAATTGATTAATTAATTCTTCGCCTATTCCTTCTTCACCTGGGCCACCAACCAAAATTATTTTAGCTCTTAATAATTCATTATAAGTTAGTAATTTTTGTATTAATAATGCAAAATATTCGCTAGGCCACACCTTTGCCGGCCAATTTGCAGTAGGTCCAATAACAATAAATGGCCCTGATATATTATTGATATAACTTTTTGCTTCATTTTAGGTATTGGTTTTTTTCCAATGGGATTAATTTTACTCAATCTAACTATACGGTGTTCTTTATCTCCACTTGACCTTAAAACTATCCTTTTTTTAGACCTAACTAGCCATATAATAGGCGTATTCCTTAAATCACAAATGATATCCCATCTAGTTAAACGTATTTCTTTCCATATATCCAACCAATGAAGACTATATTGTTTTTTTTTAATTTTAATTACTTTATCAACAATTGGGCAATCATCAAATACCGGAGCTGCTACTTTGCCGCAAACTACAGTTGCCTTTGCATCATAGTATTTACATAAGTCGTTTAACAACCCTGTAGACATAATTGCATCACCTAATCTAGTATTTCCAATAAACAATAATTTTTTCATAATTTATTTTTACCTAAATTTAAATACTTGTAAGAATTCTTCTGCAACCTTATCCCAACTCCTTACTTTATGCATAATTTTAGATTCTTCATTTACCCTTTTAAAAGAGGATAAATCACTTAAAAATCTTGTAGCATATTCTACAAATTGAGCCTCATCATTAGCAATAAAACCCGTTTTACCATTAAATATTTTTTCTACCGCCGCCCCTAAAGGTCTGATTACGGCAGGCATACCTAATATCTGAGTCTCAGATAAAGAAAATGCTGATACTTCAAATTTATGAGAAGGATATAAATGTACCCTCATATCCCTTATTTCTTTTACCATTTCACTATCGATTTTTGGGAGATTAACTTTAATATTATAAGATAAATTATCCTCTACTAGTTTTAATATTGATTCATATCTATCTGGGACCTGTTTTCCTGATAAAGCTTTATGCAAAGTGTAAGAATATATATGTAGTTCTGCCCAAGGGATCTTAGTGTGTATATGTTTTACCCATAAATTTATTATCCAATCCAAACCCATTAAAGGATGAGTAGTTACCAATGCTTTAGGAGTAACTGAGGGAAATAAATTTTCATTTTTAATAAACTGAAGACTATTCCCTGAAGGTATAATACTAGCATCTAATGATTTCAGGCCGTCAGGTATAGAATTTATATGGTTTTCACCTTGAATGATAATGGTTGGTTTGTGTTTCATAGCTGCTAAAAAATTTTCTGGTCTAGCTAATTTAAGTCCTGAAGATGTTAACCATAAAATTTTTTTATTATTAGAGGGTACTAAATCAAATAGTCTTGGATCATTATGCACTATCCATACATCTGAATGGTTTGCATCTATACTTTTAATTTGATTCCAACTTACATCATTTATTACTTTTGATTCAACACAGTTGTTGTAAACTCTTACAACATGTCCTATATTAGCAAGTGCCTCAGATAGATGTATTAGAGATTTCTCTGCACCATCTAATGGTTTAATATTAATAGTGGATCCATCGTATACATGGCTTTTATCTAAAAATGTTATTAACATGAATAAGGGTTTACGTAGGTAACTAAATGATTGCAAGTATTTTTAAGCATTCAAAAATAATTTGGTATGAAAATGTATGAAAATATAAAAAAAATAAAACTAGAAGATAGAATTATAATTGAACTTATTGGAACAGATACAAAAGGTTTTTTACAAGCATTAGTTACAAATAATTTAGATTTAGTTTCTTGTAATAAGTCTATTTATGCAGCTTTATTATCTCCACAAGGAAAATATATATTTGATTTTTTTATTTTTGAAAGTTCTCTAAATGGGCTACTAAGTATTGATTGTGAAATAAACCGTTATCAAGAATTATTAGAAAAATTAAATATATATAAATTAAGAAATAAAATAGATTTTAATATTAATAAAAATATTACTATATTTAGTATTTATGGCTCAGATTATTCTAAATTAATATTAGATTTAGAGATGAATAATATTGAAGGTGATACTAAGAAAGTTAATAATAACATAATAATTATAGACCCAAGAAATAAGAATTTAGGCTTACGAATTTATTCTAATACAGATAATTCTCTTAAAAAACTTGATCAAATACCTTATGGCACGGCATCAGAATTAGATTACAACAGAATCCAACTTACAGTCCCAAACCCAGCAGTAGACTTAGAAATAGAAAAAAGTTTTTTAATAGAAAATAATTTTGAATTAATAAATGCCATAGACTTTAATAAAGGCTGTTATATTGGTCAAGAAAACACTGCAAGACAAAAATATAGAGGTACTACAAAAAAGAAGTTAGTCCCTGTAAAAATTATTGGTCAAAATATAAGTAATGGTACAAAAATTTTCCATGATGAAAAAATTATTGGTACCATGAGATCTTCATGTAAAGATATAGGATTAGTTACAATTAGAACAGATATTTACAAAGAATATAAAAAAAGTAAGTTCAATATTAAAGTTCTAAATAGTGAAATAGAATTTCTATAAAGAATTAACTGTTGTTTATTTTAGCTTGAGCTGCTGCAAGTCTTGCTATGGGAACTCTATAAGGAGAACAAGAAACATATTGTAAGCCAACATTATGAAAAAACTCAATAGATTTTGGATCTCCACCATGTTCACCACATATTCCTAATTTAAGCGTCTTATTAGCTTTAACGCCTGCTTTTATAGCAGATGAAACAAGTACCCCTACCCCATCTATGTCTATAGATATGAACGGATCATTTTCTATTATTTTATTTTCTAAATAATCTGGAAGAAACTTTGCACAATCGTCCCTACTTATTCCAAGTGTAGTCTGCGTAAGATCATTTGTGCCAAAACTAAAAAAATCAGCATGAAGTGCTATATTCTCTGCATTTAACGCAGCTCTCGGAAGTTCCACCATAGTTCCAAGTAAATATTGAGGCATCTCTCCATATTCTTCTAAAATTTTACCAGCAATGTTTTCTACTAGTTTTTTAAAAAACAAGAATTCTTTATCACTAATAATTAAAGGAATCATAATTTCTGGCTTTATATTAATTTTTATTTTTTTAGAAACCTCTAATGCAGATTCAAAAATAGACCTAACTTGCATTTCATATATTTCAGGAAATGTAATCCCTAATCTACAACCCCTATGTCCCAACATTGGATTTTGTTCTTCTAGCTGTATAGATCTAGAACGTATTACGGTTATATCTTTATCTAAATTTCTTGCCAATTCATAAAGTTCTTCTTCCTCTCTAGGTAAAAATTCATGTAAAGGAGGGTCTAACAATCTAATAGTAACTGGTAAATTTTTCATTAATTCAAATATTTCTGCAAAATCTTTTTTCTGCATAGGAGCTATTTTTTCCAAAGCTTTTCTTCTATCAATTTCAGTATCTGAATAAATCATTTCCCTAACAGTTAATATTCTCTCACTATCAAAAAACATATGCTCTGTTCTACATAAACCTATTCCTTCTGCACCAAATTCTAAAGCTGTTTTAACATCATTTGTGGTTTCTGCATTAGCTCTAATATTTAGATCTCTTATTTCATCTGCCCATTTCATTAATTTAGAAAAATCCTTTGATAATTCTGGTAAAATAGTTGGAACTTCTCCTAAAATTACTTCTCCTAAACTACCGTCAATAGTAATTAAATCTCCAGATTTAATAATTTGATTACTTACAGTAAACTTATTACCTACATGATCAATTAATATCTCTCCAGCTCCGGCTACACATGGCCTTCCCATACCTCTTGCCACTACTGCTGCGTGACTAGTCATACCACCTCTACTTGTTAATATTCCCTTAGCTGCATACATTCCGTGTATATCTTCTGGACTAGTTTCCATTCTAACTAAAATTATATCTTCCCCATTTTTTGACATTTCTACAGCATCTTCTGAATTAAATACTACTTTACCTGATGCAGCTCCTGGAGAGGCAGGCAAACCTCTAGAGAGAATAATTTTGTTTGCTTTAGGATCTAAAGTAGGATGCAATAATTGATCTAAACCTAAAGGGTCAATTCGAGAAACTGCTAATTCTTTACTAATAAGCTCCTCATTTTTCATTTCTACTGCTATTCTGACCGCAGCTGTAGTCGTTCTTTTTCCAGACCTAGTTTGCAATATCCATAATTTATTTTTTTGAACTGTAAATTCAATATCTTGCATGTCCTGATAATGAGATTCTAATTTAACAAATATACCTACTAATTCTTTATAAATAATAGGGATAGATTCTTCCATGCATAAGGAGTCTGAGTTTTGCTCTCTTTTTTCTTTAATTGTTAAATTTTGAGGGGTCCTAATACCAGCAACTACATCTTCACCCTGCGCATTTACTAAATATTCTCCATAATAATTATTTGCTCCAGTAGATGGATTCCTAGTAAATGCTACGCCTGTACAACAATCATCCCCCATGTTTCCAAAAACCATAGCCTGAACATTTACTGCCGTTCCCCAAGATTCAGGTATATCATTAAGTTTTCGGTATGTGATAGCTCTTTGATTCATCCATGAACTAAATACTGCTCCCACTGAACCCCATAATTGCTCTATAGGGTTTTGTGGAAAATCTTTACCTGTTTTTATCTTTACTAGTTCTTTAAACTGTTTAGTTATTTTTTCCCAAGATTCTGCGGATACTTCTGTATCCAATTTTATATTTTCTATTTCTTTTTCACACTCAATTAATTCTTCAAATGCAGAAGAGTCTATTTCTAAAACAACATTTCCATACATTTGAATAAATCTTCGATAACTATCATAAGCAAATCTATAATCCCCACTCTCCCTCGCTAAGCCTTCTACAGTAATATCATTTAACCCTAAGTTTAAAACAGTATCCATCATCCCTGGCATTGATGCTCTAGCACCTGAACGGACAGATAATAATAAGGGAGAACTCGTATCACCAAATTTCATATTTGTGATTTTCTCTATATTCTCAAGTGCCAACTTAAGTTGACCATTTAATTCTTTAGGATAATTTTCATTATTAGAATAAAAAAAGTTACACACTTCTGTTGTGATTGTAAAGCCTGGGGGAACAGGTATACCAATACTATTCATTTCCGCTAAATTTGCCCCTTTACCCCCTAAAAGATTCTTAAGATTAGCATTTCCTTCTGATTTACCAGCTCCAAAACTATAAACCCATTTATTCATCAAATAACTACCCTATGTCATGTTAAGAGATTATATATTTATTTAGCTTCGTTTTCTGCATCAATCAATGAAAAATCTGCAAAATTTATAAAAGTATTTCTAATCATAGATAAAAGCATTAGCCTATTCTCTTTTATTTCTTTATTTTCAACATTAACTTTAACATTTTCAAAAAATTTTTCTAAATAAATAGCAATTCTAGAAAAACTCTCCATAGCTTTTTCATATTCTTCATTATTTAATAACTCGCGTACTTCTGTTGAAAATTTAATCTGATGCTTATATAAATCTTTTTCTTCTTGCGCCTCTAATAAACTTTCTTTAACATTAGTGCCTATAGAGATATCTATTTTTTTTTCTTCTATAATTAATATTCTTCTTACTCTTTTTAAAATATTAAGAAATTTTTTTCCATCAGCATCGTTTAAAAATTTATCTAATGCTTCAATCTTATTAAAATCATTCAAGATATCAGAAAAATTGGACACATTATAGACTGCTTGAATACTTGATTGACTTAAACCTTTATCCCTCATAAAAACTTTTAATCTGTCATAAAGAAACTCTACATACGATTTTGTGGTCTCATCTTTAGATAGAATTAATTTGATATCTTGTTTTTTATAAAATCCATAAGAATCATGAGCTAAATTTTTCAAGGATATTCTAATTTTATTAACTAAAATAATTCTAATTATACCCAAACTAGACCTTCTTAAACCAAATGGATCTTTAGAACCTGTAGCTTTCATATCTATTGCTATAAAACCTATTAAACTATCCAGCTTATCTGAAAGAGATAATAAAGAAGATTCTGGACTTGTTGGACAATTATCGGATGGTCCCAAAGGTGAGTAATGCTCTTTAATAGCTAAAACAACTTCACTTGACAATCCTTGAAGAGTTGCATAAATACTTCCAATTTCTCCCTGCAACTCTGGCATTTCATATACTATTTCACTACATAAATCTGATTTGCATAACTTTGCCGCAGAACCAACTAATTTAGCATCAGCATTAAAAGTATCGGCATATTTATTAGCTATAAAAAATATTCTCTGTACTTTTTTATCCATTGAGCCAAGAGCCCTATGAAAAATAATATTTTTTAACTTTTCAGACAGTTTTTCTAATCCATTTTTTACGTCATTATCAAAAAAGAAACGTGCATCTGACAATCTGGCTTTAAGAACTCGTTCGTTACCAGATATAATTTGCGTGTTATTATTAATAGGAATATTTGAAACACCAAGAAATTTTTTACTTAGAGTTTGGTCTATATTATACAGGGGAAAATACTTTTGTTGCTTTATCATAGTGAGTTCTAATATCTGTGCAGGTAAAGATAAATACTCTTCATCAACTTCCCCAATAAACAAATAGGGGTACTCTATTATATTAGAAACCTCATCCAACAATTTTTTTTCAGGTTTAAAAATTAAATTATGAGTAGCAGCTAGAGCATTTCCTAATTTCAAGATTGTATCTTGTCTTATTTGTGGATCTACCAATACATTAGCGTCTAATAATTTTTTTATATAGTCATCTTTATTTTTTACTACTATTGCCTTAGGAGAGATATATCTGTGCCCATAAGTTTTAGCATCGCTTAAAATATTTTCAATATTAAAATTTAGTGGATTCTTGTCAAAAACACATAAAATATTATGAAGAGGTCTAATCCATTTAATCTTATTCACCCCCCAACGCATAGATTTTTTCCAAGGAAAATTTAGAATTAAATTCTTAATAGATGCTTCAATAATAATTGAAGCACTTAACCCCTGTTTTGTATTTTTATAAAAATAAAACTCTCCTTTATCTGTTTCTATTTTACTTAAATCTTTAATATCTATTCCTAAACCTTTTGCAAACCCATTAATAGCCATTTCATTTGCATCGACTCTTGGACCTCTTTTATCAATATCTATGTCTGTAGATTTTAAAGCTAACCCATCTATGCATATTGTTAATCTCATAGGACCCCAAAAAACTTCAGATGTTTTATAGATTAAACCTACTTCATCAAAATGTTTAAGAAGCATAGCCTCAAAGGTTTTAATTGATGATTCTTGTAATCCTGCAGGAATTTCTTCTGAATACAATTCTACTAATAGTTCCGCCATTTTTTATTTCTCATCCAAATTCTTTATATATAAATCTGCACAGGATTTAACCATTGACCTAACTCTTCCTATATAATCTGCCCTTTCATTAACTCCTATTACACCGCTTGCATCTATAAGGTTAAATATATGACTGGCTTTAATACATTGTTCATATGCTGGCAATACCAAATTATCCTTTACTAGTTTAGTATTTAAATTTTCTAGCTCTTGAAAATTTTTAATGAGAATTGCAGGATTTGATTTTTCAAAATTATATGTAGATTGTTCCTTTTCATTTTGTAAAAACACATCACCATATTTTATACCATTACTATCCCAAGCAAGGTCATATACATTATCTATTCCTTGAATATACATAGCAAGTCTCTCTAAACCATAAGTAAGTTCTCCTGTAATCGGAGAACAATCAATTCCTCCTACTTGCTGAAAATATGTAAACTGTGAGACTTCCATACCATTACACCATACTTCCCAACCTAAACCCCACGCTCCAAGAGTAGGACTTTCCCAATCATCCTCAACAAAACGAATATCATTTTTTTTAGAATCAATACCAAGAAACCTTAAACTTTCAAGATATAACTCTTGGATGTTATCAGGAGAAGGCTTAAGTATTGTTTGAAACTGATAATAATGTTGAAGTCTATTAGGGTTTAATCCATATCGTCCATCAGTAGGTCTTCTACACGGTTGAACATAGGCGGCATTCCATGGTTTTTTTCCTAATGCTTTAAGAATAGTAGCTGGATGAAAAGTGCCTGCACCTACCTCCATATCAATTGGTTGAAGTATAAGGCAATTATTATTTGCCCAAAATTGCTGCAAGCGAAATATTATTGATTGAAAAGAATTATCTTCTAGAGGCATATTTTAAACCTATTCATTTAGATGGTTTACATTCAGGACATATTGAGCCCTTTAAGAAATAATTACTGCAAACAGGACATTTTTCTAGGTCTTGTACATTATCTGCCTTAAATTTACTGGTACTATTTTTTTTTTCTTTATTTGAAGATTTATTTTTTTGTATAGAAGTTCGTTTTTCTATTAACTTAAACCCATACCAAACAATTAATATTATTACAAATAATAATATTATTTTTGGAAAACTAAAACCTAACATTAAACCTCCTATACCATTTTAATAGTAAATTACTATAATCCGAACTTAGCAAATGCAATTCTTTCTTCTATATAGTCTATTACTCTTGAGTAATTTGATGAAGATAAACCAAGTCTTTGCCCTAATTTTTTTCTTCCAGAAATTTCTTTAAAAATTATATCTTCATCAAAACGTTCTCGCATTACTTGCTTTAATTCTCCAATTGCATCTGCTAGACCTATCTCACAAGCCTTACTTCCAGAAAATATTTTTGCTTCAAAGATTCCTTCTTTTTTAACAACTTCTGTATTTAACCTGTTTCCTCTTCTCTTACTAACCCAATCTTTAAACTGCTGATGTATTTCTTCTTGTAAATCTGTGATTACTTTTACATCATCAGGATTTTGAGGTTGAAAAGGATCTAACAGACCTTTATTTTCTCCTTTAGAAAAGACCCTTCTTTCCACTCCAATTTTTTTAATAACTTCTACAAAACCAAACCCAGCAGATATTACACCAATTGAGCCAACAATTGATGCAGGCATAACAAATATTTCATCTGCTGCACATGCTAACCAATAACCTCCTGAAGCGGCAACATCCTCAACAAAAGCAAAAACAGGAACATTATGTTTTTTAGATAACTCTATTATTCTTTCAGATATAAGTGCAGATTGAACAGGAGAACCACCTGGTGAATTTATTATTAAAGCAACACCAGAAATTTTTTTTCCAGAAAATGCTCTTTCAATTTGTTTTTCTAAGCTTTCTAAAGAAAGGTTCCTAGAACCAAGAAATTTTGATCCACTAGCTATTACTCCATTAAGCCTAATCACATTTATAATAGTAGATTTACCTTTAAAAAATTTAGAAATGAAACTCATTAAAATATCCTTTTACAAAATTAGTGTTTATTATTAGCCTAGTTGTATATCTCTTTTATTATTTAGTATACTATTACAAGCTTCAGTATAACTTCCATCATTATTATGTAATATTAGACCAGGTAATATTTGTACACCAGATTTAGCATTTTTTCTTGCCTGCATTATCATTAATTTAGATTTAACATTTATTTTAGGCCACAATGGAAATATTTTAATATCTCCCCATGCGGTATATAATTTACTTATAACTAGATCTAAATTTTCACTTCTAAATACAAAATTCATATAACCTTTCGGTTTTAATTTTTTATATGCCGCTTCAAACCATTGATTTATATCAATCTCATAACGAGCAGATGCTTTAAACATATTGCTTGATTTAATTACCTTATTAGAAAAAAAATATGGTGGATTCATAATAATTCTATCTAGTTTATTATTGTATTCTTTTAAGAATGATTTATCTAATAAATCCTTACATATGACTTTTGTTCTTATATTATTAATATTATTTGTCGATAGATTTTTTTCTGCTAATTTAACCAATTCTATATTTTTTTCGACACCTATGATTTTAGAGTTTGGGAATTTTTTAGATAAGTAAATTAGAATTACTCCTGACCCTGTACCAAACTCCATGCAATTTGAATATTTTTTTACAGAAGAAGATAATAAAATAGAATCTATACTTACGCGAAACCCTTTTTTTGGTTGGAACAAGGCTATATTGCCATCCAAAATTTTATTTTTAGATACTTCTAATATATTTTCAGACACAAATCACCATTTATAAAATTCTTAAAAAAAATATTAAAATTATATATAAAATATATCATAGAGAAAAATAATTAATTAAATTTATATTAAATATAAAAATTTTCTATATAAATACTAACATATTAAATTAAAATAAGAGTTTTAAAAAAATATGGATAATTCATACCTTAATATAAATGATATTCAAAAAATAGTGAGCAAAGATTTAAATTATGTAAATGGTATCATTGTTGATAATATTGGAAATGAAATTCCACTTATAAATGATTTATCAAAACA